>VYLQ01000182.1_pt1 | contig 14363 bp, 9 predicted proteins | sample 5115351 | NCBI WGS metagenome assembly VYLQ01 (sample SAMN12291776, study PRJNA351875) | freshwater metagenome | isolation source: freshwater lake | place: USA: Michigan, Lansing Lake | collected 2013-08-14 | reverse complement strand
TTCAATGCGTAAACCAACGCCTATCGGCATCAAATCTCAAAGCTCAAAGGTGGGTCAGATCATTTCCGGAATTCTGACCATTAGGTGGGTCAGATAATTCCCGGAATATCCGGGTCAAGCCATTTCCGGAATAGGTGGGTCAAGTCATTTCCGGAATTCCTACCCGGTCAGACAACTCCCGCAATCGGTAAGGTGGATCAAATGATTTCCGGAATATTCATTCAGACAAAAGACCCCTATTCTGGCGTGGAAGTTGTTTCCGTGCCCTTGCTTTCAATAGATAAAATAGGATAATGATTAATCATGAACATAGAGCCATCACACCAATCGTGTCTGAGGTTACGCAACAAATCGCAACTTAGACTTTTATTTTATCGAGCACGGAAGTAACTTCCGCGCTAGAGGCACTATAGCTTCGGAAGACGAAAGGATTGAAGTGAACACCACAGACCATTTCGTTAAATAAAAATACCTCCAAGCTGTTATCTGTACGTAATTACCTCTACCCAATTTAACTTGCACCTATCGTTTAACTATCTTACTACTTATCTGAATTTTATCAGTAGTAACTACGAGATAATATAGACCAGAGGCCATGCTTCCAATAGATATAAATGGTTCGGCTTTGTTGTATTTCTGAGGATACCTATTCCCCAACATATCTATAATATCTATTTGAATAATATTCTGAATTAATTCAGGGTCAATGTATAATCTGTCATCAGTTGGGTTAGGGAAAATAGAAAGGCCTATTGATTGATTTTGGACTTCAGATACGAGGATATACCCAACATCGCTGTATTGACTTATTTGACTAGTCTTATTGTATGCTCTTACCCAATAATACAGAACCTCATTTGGCTGACGGTTAGTTGTGTCAATGAAGTTGGCGGAAGAAGAATTCCCTATTTTAGAAGAAGTAATTGTATCGTTGACACTACTTCGATATATTGAATATCCGGATAAGTCGAGTTCAGTATTGGGCAGCCAAGAAAGTGTTCTGGTATCATAATCTCCTTTCACGATCAATGATTTGGGCTTACTAGGGGGGACTGGTACTGTTACCCCTAACTCACTCACATTGCTAAAGAAGCTAGTTTGATTTAAATTATTATAAGCCTTTACCCAGTAGTATAAAGTTCCTGTTGAGGAAATTTTCTTACTATCCGTAAAAATCGCAGAAGTGGAGTTACCTATTTTGGAAGCAGTAAGCGTATCATTAGCCATGTTTCTATAGATAGAATATCCCGCAATGTAGGGTTCGGTATTGGGTGTCCAAGAGAGTTGCCTGCTCAAATAATCTCCTTTAGTAATTAATGATTTCGGTTTAGAAGGTGTCTTTGGTAGGATGAAATTGTCTCCATAGTCTTTTCCGATTGAACCTGAAAGTTTGTTGTATACTCCTTTGACAAGTATGTCATTCCGGTAATCCGAATTTGCGGACGAACTCCAGCTACCGAAGATTTCATTATCATAATTATAGGAAATTCTAGATCCATAATTTAAGAAGGAATTTATTCTAAAAATAGGGCCGTCTTTTTGGTTATCATTTTTGAATTTCTGGACTAAGATTGATCCGTTTTTTTCATATAAAGCGCAGTAATCGCCTTTTTGATTAATACTTAGGTCAGGTTTTCGTAGAGTTGTGGTATTTTTATCTAGGAGTAGCTCACTTAAACTTTCCCCACTCAGATTGTAGGTCTTTAAAAGGATTTTTTCCTGTAGGCTACTATTTGTAAACAGCAAAATAATCTTATTTTGATTCGTTAGAGCTAAATCAAAATTAGTTTTTGTATCTGCGATCTCCCTATCGGAAAAATCCGAAATCAATTTCATGTTCTGATCAAAAATCAAAAAAACAAAACTGTAGTAACCACTTCTATAACCAACCGCAAAGTTACCATCGTCATTCAGAACCAATTCATGCTTTATGGACGGAGCCCCAAAGTACTCCCGTATTATTTTCTCGATACCTTCATTTCCCTCTTTTATGAATCTCGCTTTAAGACTAGAGTCATTTAAACGCCAATTATATAATTGCCAAATAACTAAAAAATTCCCATTAGAAGTTGATGCAACTTTTGGACGAATGTTAGAAACATCATATTGAAGCGGGGCTTGATTTACTTGAAAAACATCCCTCTCAATACTTCCAAGAGCATTATATTTTTTTGCGTAGATATTTGCATTAACATTTATTCTATTAACAGGGTCAGAGTATTCTTGCCAAACGACCATGAAATTTCCAGCCGTATCAATGGCGCACTCGAAATCAAAATAGGGCTCATAATAGGTAAATTTGTGATCCTTAAAACCAGTAATGTTGATAGTATCACCAATTTTATTCAACTTCCTGTCAAAAATTTGAGCAAAAATTGCACTTTTATAATTACCTTCTTTAAGCTCACTGGTCATCCACACAACAACATTTGTATGATTGCTGCTAAGTGATCTATTTATAGACTTGCCTTGCCTTAATCTTTGGCTCGCGATAATCTCTTTCGTTTCCTCAATTGGTAAAAATTGAATTCGTTGCAAGACTATATTCCCTTTTGTTGTTCCATCCAATCCATATACTATGAGGGCATCCTGACTATTTCGAAGTATGACATCAAAAGATGTAGCACGAATACTTTGGCTATCCTTCCATAACTTAATCGGGTTGCTAATGGGTTGCCCGGAGTTATACTGAAAAAGCGCTTTTATTTCGTTTAATGTGTTTTTCCAAGTGACAAATGTTGACCCAGATTTATTTTGGCTTATTTTCGAAACGGTTGATTCAGCAGGGTCAATTTCAATCAAATTATTGTATTGATTTGAGTTATACCTAGATAGGATAGAAATGAATGTTCCACTGGATGCGAATGTTGGAGATTTGCTCCTAGAAAAAGATTGTACAATTTTCTCGTCCAAATAATCCATATCTAGTGCGTTGAAACAACACGATGTAATATTACCATCACCATCATGGATTTTTATGCCCTTACTGTTCAGTATATTGATTCGTAAAAACGAAGCTACCACCACTTGAGTGCTATCTGTTAACGTAACAGGAAATGTGTTTTCGTCAATATATTCGTTGTAGTACGTAGAAATGATGGGTCCATTTGCATCATAACTTTTATCAAATAATTGAATATTAATCTTGGCGTTACCGTACGCAATCCCCCCTCCGGCAAACCAAGAGATTAAAAATTCCCCATGTATATTGATGGATGCCTTGACAAATATCTTTGCGCTAGTTCCTATAATTTTGGGAGCATGAACAATGCGGCCATAGGGGTCAATTCCTGAATACTTAATTTTGTACGATGAGTAGGAGTTAGAATCATATTCACTCCAGGCGATTAAAGTATTGCCAAGTGTGTCAGTATCTAAATCGAAGTTAAATTCTCTCGCATAATATGATTTTGATATTTTAGCAGACACGATTTGAGTAGCAGCGGATATTGCGCGCCCCTCGTATGTAAAATTCTGAACGAAAAGATTGTGGGTGGTATCTGTCTGGGTGTACCAGCCTACCGAAATCAGATTCTTTTTATCGTTTTTAGCCACCACTTTCATTAATTTCTGGCCGCTTATTGAAGCAAGTACCAGCGAATCTTTTTTAATGAATTGAGCATGACCATGCTGAATTAGTACAAAGGATAACACAGTAATTAATAAGAATCTGATCATGAAGTAATTGTTAAGTAATCAAAACAACCCAATTTTTTGTATGTATTTTGGGTTGCAATGTTAAGAAACTCAAATTTAGCTAAACTTATTGATTCGTTTTATTATCTATGCTAGTGATTTGAACTCTGCCTCAACCTAGCGCAAATCTTCTGATCAGTAGCATCAATGACTTGTGCCACTTTAAATGTAATCGCACAGTTGCTTTTTTAAAGTCACTTCTAATCTGAGCCCTTGCGGCATCTTCCTACGTATTAGCTTCGGAAGACAAAGGGATAGAAGTGGAAAGCCCACAGCTACGCGCAAGCAAACTGGCGCGAGGACTTGTAACCTTAGCCCGACGCCGCCCAAAAAATTATTGTCTCGCATCGTCTCCTGATGAGGGACGATGCGTGGAAATGAGTTGGAAAGTTTCTTTATGAATCGAACAAGTAAAGATGTCGGACGGCACATTATTGTCTCGCATCGTCTCCTGATAAGGGACGATGCATGGGGGAATGTGTTGCAAAGTTTCTTTATAAATCGAACAAGTAAAGGTGTCGGACGGCACATTATTGTCTCGCATCGTCTCCTGATAAGGGACGATGCATGGAAATGATTTGCAAAGTTTCTGTATAAATCGAACAAGTAAAGGTGTCGGACGGCACATTATTGTCTCGCATCGTCTCCTGATGAGGGATGATGCATGGAAATGAGTTGCAAAGATTCTTTATGAATCGAACAAGTAAAGGTGTCGGACGGCACATTACTTAGTCTTATAGCCGTCTGACACCAGCTCATGTCCGCAGTATCCGCCTCGGGACTCTGTTTATTTCTCCACAGAGAGTCCCGTGCCGGAGACTCTTCGGTGAAAAGATCTCTTTAATGATTTCTTATGCTAATTATAACCACTTTCTTATTTTTGGTTTACTTTTAGTATTTGTGTTGATAGTGAAATAGTTTGAAGCGATCCTAAAATAATGAATAAGAAGACAAGACATATCATTACCAAAATAGTAATAGAAGGCGTATTGATTTCATCAAGCGTTTTTTTTGCTTTACTGATTGATAACTGGCGAAAGGAAATTGAAGAAAGAAATGCTGAAAAACTGTTTATTAATGGATTGATAGATGACCTGCGGTCGGATAGTATTCATTTCAATTTTGTGCGTTCAACTTTATCTATTGAACTAAAGAATTTCAACACATTACTGAATCTTGGGAAATTTGAAAGTTACAGAGAAGATAGCCTCTTTAAGTATTTTTATCGTGCTATCAATGTTTCACGAACTAAACTTCATGCTTATACCTATGAAGTGATGAGGAATTCTTCGGGTTTTTCAGTGTTCCAAAATCGAAGTTTGCTTTTACGCGTAGTTAAATATTATTCGGAAACAGTAATACTGGATGATTCGAATAATGAATTGATGCGTATGTATCAGCAATATGTAGATCTTCTTGGAGAAAGTGGCTTTGTTCAGCCGGAGCTTACTAATCTTAAAGCACAATATGATGTGGTAACTACCAAAAAGGCGAAGGGCCTTCTATCAATTAGAAAGTTATATTCTGAGTGGTATTTGGAAGAAGTAGTTAAGCGAGAGGAACTGGCAAGCGAATTGATAAAGGATCTGATAGCCTATCGCGATAAGTAATTGTTCCTCGTAAGTCTACGGAATCTTAGTGTCTAGGATCGTCTCCTGATGAGGGACGATGCATAGGAATGAGTTGCAAAGTTTCTTTATAAATCGAACAAGTAAAGGTGTCGGACGGCACATTATTGTCTCGCATCGTCTCCTGATAAGGGACGATGCATGGGGGAATGTGTTGCAAACTTTCTTTACGAATCGAACAAGTAAAGGTGTCGGACGGCACATTATTGTCTCGCATCGTCTCCTGATGAGGGACGATGCGTGGAAATGAGTTGGAAAGTTTCTTTATGAATCGAACAAGTAAAGGTGTCGGGCGGCACATTACTTAGTCTTATAGCCGTCTGATACCAGCTTCTGTCTGCAGTGCCTCGGACTCTGTCGAAAAGCACTCCCTCCAAAACTCACAATGCTACCCTATTTATTTTTCCGAAGCCCTAGCGGTAGGGATTGAAGCGGCACCCCGCAGTAGCGTGGCATGTGGGTCGGCACGAGGAGTATAGCGGAAAGCCCGGCCACCGCCCAAAAATGAATTTAACTTTCATACCCGCATGCTTCCACAGCGCGGTATTTTGCGTGGGGCAATTCATTCCTTTTGTTACATTGCGTTACCCTAAACCTGTATGAAGATGAAATACAAAATTGTACTCTTGTGGCTCGTGAGTTTTACGCTGTGCCAGGCGCAGCTATCGCCCGCCAAAATCGATAAGCTAAAAGCGGAAGTCGCCGCCGAAGTAGAAAAGAACGCGGTGCTCGGCCAGCAAATCAACGACATGCTTTTCAGCTTCGCTGAACTCGGCTTTCAGGAAAAAGAAACATTCAACTACCTCACCACCTTGCTCGAGAAGAACGGCTTCACCGTTGAGAAAGGCATCGCGGGTGTGCCCACGGCCTGGATCGCCAAGTGGGGCAACGGCAAGCCTGTGATTGCACTCGGCTCGGACGTGGACTGCATACCGAAAGCATCGCAGAAGCCCGGTGTGGCCTACCACGACCCGATTGTGGAAGGTGCTCCCGGCCACGGCGAAGGTCATAACTCCGGTCAGGCACTGAACATCATTTCGGCACTGGCGCTGAAGAAGATTATGGAGCGCGACAAGATGGCTGGTACGCTCGTGCTGTGGCCCGGCATTGCCGAAGAACTGGTGGGCACGAAGGCGTACTATGTGCGTGCGGGCTACTTCAAAGATGTGGACGCGTGCATCTTTACGCACGTGGGCGACAACCTGAAAGTAACGTATGGCGATAATGGAAACAATGGATTGGTATCCGTGAAGTTTAACTTCGAAGGGCAGGCGGCTCACGCTGCCGGTGCCCCTTGGCGCGGACGCAGTGCGCTGGATGCAGTGGAGTTGATGAACATCGGCTGGAACTACAGACGCGAGCATTTAGAGCTGACACACCGCTCGCACTATGTGATTCCCGATGGAGGCGACCAACCCAACGTGGTGCCGTCGAAGGCATCGGTGTGGTATTACTTCCGCGAGCGCACATACCCTGCTATCAAAGCGTTGTTTGACAAAGGGATGAAGACAGCCGAAGGCGCAGCACTGATGACCGACACGAAATTTACCTATGAGATTTTAGGCTCCGCCTGGCCGGGGCACTTCAACAAGCCGATGGCGGAAGTGATGTACAGCAACATCAAGAAGGTGGGCTTGCCCGCATGGTCGCCCGAAGATCAACTGTTGGCGAAGGCCACACAGTTAGAATTGAAATCGCCGAAGACGGAAGGGCTGGCTGTAAAATTGGACACGATGGGCTTGCCTAGTTCAGTAGGCATGGTGAATGTGATGGGTCGCCAGATGATGTCGATGGGCGGTGGCTCGGATGACATTGCGGATGTATCGTGGACGGTGCCTACGATAGTGTTGAATTATCCTTCGAATATTCCGGGGCTGCCGGGTCACCATTGGTCCAACGCGATTACCATGGCCACACCCATTGCACACAAGGGCATTGTGTATGGCGCCAAAGCGGAGGCAATGACGCTGGTGGATTTGCTCACTAAGCCGGAGTTGCTGAAGAAGGCGTGGGACTACTACAAAAACGAGCAGACGAAAGAACAACATTACACGCCGCTGGTAGGCGAGAAGGACAATCCGGCGATTCAGTTGAACACGAAGATCATGCAGGAGTTTGCACCGAAGCTGCAACCGTTTTACTATGATCCGGCAAAATATAAAACGTATCTGGAGCAGTTGAACATTAAATATCCAACGCTGCGCCCCGATCAGGTTGAGGCCGTGAGTAAGTTAAAGAAGTAGACTTAGAAGTACACATGTTTACAGGAATTATTGAGGCGATGGGCGAGGTGGTATCCTTGCAGCAGGAGGGAACGAACACGCGGTTTAACATAGCTTGCGCGATCAGTCACGAGTTAAAGATCGACCAGAGTGTGTCGCACAACGGAGTGTGCCTGACAGTAGAGGGCGTAGGCGCGGGGCAACACAGTGTGGTGGCGATTGATGAAACATTATCGAAGTCTACCTTACGGGATTGGAAGGTGGGCACACGTGTGAACATCGAGCGCTGCATGGTGGCGAACGGTCGCTTTGACGGACACATTGTGCAAGGGCATGTGGACCAGACTGGCGTTTGTACGATGATCAAAGAAGAGAACGGCAGTTGGCTGTTTGACTTTGAATACGATGCGTCCATCGGCAACGTGACGGTGGAGAAAGGATCGATTGCGGTGAATGGCGTGAGCCTGACGTGCTTTAATTCGAAGGTGAATGGTTTTCGCGTAGCGATTATTCCGTACACGTATGAGCATACCAGTTTTAATCAACTGAAAGTAGGGGATGCAGTTAATCTGGAGTTTGATATTATTGGCAAGTATGTGAAGCGGTTGATGTCTTTAGGCGTCTGACACCTTGTGTCGTGACGCCATCACTCGTGTCCTGCCGAGGTACGAGGCATCTTTTGAATGATTTCACCGAGCTACACAAAGGAGCACGAAGTTGCACAGAGGGCTTTCCCTTTGTGAATCTCTGCGGTTCTTTGTGAAACTTTGTGGAATGATTGTGTTTAGGCGTCTGACACCTTGTAGGTTTCGTGTCTGAGGCACGAAGCATCTTTGGGATGATTTCACCGAGCTACACAGAGGAGCACGAAGTTGCACAGAGGGCTTTCTCTTTGTGAATCTCTGCGGTTCTCTGTGAAGCTTTGTGGAATGATTGTGTGTAGGCGTCTGACACCTTGTAGGTTTCGTGTCTGAGGCACGAAGCATCTTTGGGATGATTTCACCGAGCTACACAGAGGAGCACGAAGTTGCACAGAGGGCCTTCTCTTTGTGAACCTCTGCGGTTCTTTGTGAAACTTTGTGGAATGATTGTGTTTAGGCATCTGACACCTCGGAGGTGTCATGACGCCTTGTGATGCGTCTGTACAACCGAAACACCAACCACCCCGTCAGTAGTCCGATTAATGTCCCCACTAAAATATCTCCCGGATAGTGTACGCCCAAATAAATGCGCGAGTAACTCATCACTGCAGGCCAGATGAAAAGCAATACGGCCCAGCGATAATGCTGTCGTAAGATCAACCACAATAACATCGTCACGCCAAACGTGTTGGCCGCATGGCTCGACGCGAAGCCATGCAAACCTCCGAAGTAATTGTTTACGTTATGTACCAACCCATGCAATGAAGGTTCATGCGAAGGCCGTAGCCGCGCGAAGAACGGCTTCATAAAAGTAGTCGTGATCTGATCCGTAATCACAATCGACAAAATAATTCCCGCCAAAATCCACAGCGACTCTTTCTTGTATTGCCTGTACACCATGTAGCCGGTGAAAATATACAAGGGCAACCAAGCTCTGCCATCCGTCAGAAAATACATAATCGGATCCATGAATGGAGAGTGAAGTCCATTCAAAAAAAGAAACAGTTCGCGATCCAGTTCCAAAAGTTTTTCCATCAGAGCGAAGAAGAATTTTCGAAAGATAACCGAATCCACTCATCGGCACTTTTCCGGTTATCAAAAAATTGAATGGCGATGCCCATACTTTCCGCGGCAACGCGAATGCGCGTAGGGTATTCTGTGGTGTGATTTTGGGGATTGTAGATGATGGCCACCTGCGTGAGCCCACTTTTGTTCGCCTCCGGAAAAATCGTTTGCAGCATCCACCGCTGGTCGTCCGTAGACACTACGCCTTGCTGCCGCAAATCCGAAATCCAGTAGGGCGTGTGGTACATCTTCACCATGTTCAGGCATTTATTGAACAGGTTGCGGTATTGCTCGCTGGTCACTTGTTTCCTCCACACAATGCCCGCGCAATTGATTTCGGCATTGTAAAAAATCGATCCGTATTCGGCATCAAAAATCAGCTGTTCTTCTATTTCCGAGGGGATGGGCATGTGTACATAAAACGTGGTGCCTTTGTTCAACACACTCTCAACGCGTATCGATCCTCCGATGGCTTCGATCTGCGATTTCACTAGATAAAGTCCCATGCCTTTGCCTTCAGTGTGCGTGTGGAAGCGGCGGTACAATTTGAAGAGATCGTTTTCAAACAATTCCAGATTGATGCCCAAACCGTTATCTTCTACTTGCAAGACAATTTCATTATCTACTACGGTTGAAGTAACCGACAGCCGCAGCGGGCGTTCGGGCGAACTGTATTTGATGGCATTGTTGGTGAGGTTGTACAAAATACTTTGCGCGATGGGTTTCACCGTGTACACAATAGGCGCCTGTTGGAAGTCCGATTGAATTTTCATGTCCGGTGTTACCGAGCTGAGCACCGAAGTTTTTACGATGTCCCACTCATCCTGAAAGTACACTTTCTCACGGATCTTGTAAATCTCATTGCGGATGTCGATGATCTTATTCAGGTCGCGGATAATGCCATCAAACTCCATCGCCGACTGTCGGATCATGACCACCAGTTGCAACTGAGATTCGGAGAGATGTTCTGCTTCCTTCGTCATCAAGTCGGTGAGGCCCAGCAGCCGTGCAATAGGGCCGCGCAGGTTGTGCGAGATGGTGTATGAAAACTGACGCAGCTCATTGTTGTATTTGGTCAGCTCCTGGTTGGTGTTCACGAGTTGATTATTTTTGTTTACCAACTCCGTTTCCAAGTTCTGGTTGATGCCCTGTAGCTGCGTCTTTTGCAGCTCAATGATATTCATCGCCTCCATCAAATGATCCTGATTGGTAATCAGTTCTTCGCTTTGCGTTTGAATCTCCTGATTTTGCGACTCAATCTCTTGATTTTTTTCGAATAGCAGTTGGTTGGAATTACTCAACTGTCCGATCAATATCTCGTTTCGTTCTTCCGTTTTTTCCTGCTGAAATTTTAAAAACAAAAAACCCACTACCAAAAAAATGTAGGCCATTAGCGGATAAAAGTTGGACGTGAAATAATAATCGTTACCTGTTTGCTTTAAATCAAAATAACCGATGTGCAGCGCATTCAGCAGCGGATCGAGCAGACATAAACTCAAAAAGGAAAAGGCGATGCCGGCGATTAAATACATTCGTTCCTTTAGCCTGAAAGTAGTGAGCGGAATTATGACCGATCCGACCAAAATGAAACGAACATTAAAGAAGTCAGATGGCTCAACAAATTCACCGAATGAGCTTTTACTCAAAACTGTTATGCCCATAGAAAACAGTGTAACTTCGGCACATAAAAAGAAACGACTTACCGTATACCAACCGGCTCGATTGAAAGCAATGGGCAGTAGAGAGATTAATGCAGCCAGGTAAATGAAAATCGTGAGAATATTAGGAGTAAAGAAAATCACCAGAATTGTACCCAATACGAATGCAAAAAATGAAATGGAAAGCGCATAATAGTTGGAAACAATAACGCTCTGCCGCTGCATCATGGGCTGCTTTGAATTTGTTCCAGCTAAAACTATTTTTTTCAGGAGGGTGTACATCAGTATTGTAAAGATAAACTATATTTAAAACTGTTTAGAATGGTTTTTAATCTCCCTGACCTATGGATAAGTATGATTTGGTAGTGATTGGAGCGGGCCCATCTGGGTATGCCGCCGCCATGCGCGCCCTCGATTTCAAAAAGAAAGTATTGCTGATCGAAAAAAATAAGGTGGGTGGTGCCGGTGTCACCAACGGTGCGCTCTCATCCAAAACGTGGTGGGAGCTGTCGCGTGAGGCTTCTGCTTTCCGTAAATCGCTGAAGCGTTATAACATACAGGCGCCGACTATCAGTTACAGCGAAATACAAACTGAGGTCCGTAAGGCTGTGAACGAGCGCAAGTCCATGCTGGAAGATCACATGACACAGCTGGCGCATTCACCCTATGCTAACTTATTGCGCTTCAAAGAAGGCGAGGCTCGCCTGATCACGCCCAACCAAATTGAGATTTTAACAGGTGCGCACAAAGAAGTAGTGCATGCCGATTATGTCATCTTAGCAACAGGCAGTCGCCCGCGCTACCTGCCGGAACTACCCATCGACGAAAAGTTGGTGATGACCAGCGAGGGCATCGAAAACATGACCGACTTCCCCGAAAGTATGGTGATTGTAGGAGCGGGGGTAATCGGTTGCGAGTATGCCACCATCTTCAGCGGCTTTGGCAAAACCAAAGTAAACCTGATCGACAAAGGCGATCGTATCCTTCCCTTCGAAGACAAAGATGTGGTGGAGATCATCGAGCGCAACATGGAGAACAACGGCGTGCTCATCCACCGCAACTCTCGCCTGGTGCACATGCGCATTTTGAATGGCAGAGTCGAATACGAATTGGAATACACTGATGGCAGCCGCGAGACATTCAATGTCGAGAAAGCACTCGTGTCTGTTGGTCGCGTGGCCAACCTCGAAGACCTGTGGGACGACAAAGTAGGGATTGATATTACCAAGCGCGGCATCCACAACAACGATACTCAAACCAACGTGCCCAACATTTTTGCTGTTGGCGATTTGACAGCTGATATTTCTTTAGTAAATGTGGGTGAACTGGAAGGACGCTATGCCGTAGAACGCATCTTCGGCAAGCCCGACCGCAAGTTGGTGTATGAAAACATCAGCACCATCATGTTCCTCAGCCCCGAGGTGGCAGGAGTGGGGCTCAATGAAACGCAGGCCAAAGAGAAAGGCATCAACTACAAAGTGGTGACATTGGAATATAGTACCATTCCGCGTGCCATCGCCAAGCGCAACACACAAGGCTTCATCAAACTGCTGGTGACAGACGATGAGCATATGAAAATTTTGGGAATGAAGGTAGTGGGCAACCATGCGAGCAGCGCCATTCAGGCCGTGGCCGTGTTGATCTCGATGGACAAAGGCATTGAAGAACTGGCCGAGTGCGTGCATCCGCACCCTAGTATTACCGAAGGCATTCAAGAGTGTGTGCGCATGCTGATGGGCAAGTCGTTGTTTAAGCCCACTGCTTTGCGCGAACGCATTTCGTGCCGCCGGTTTAGCAACGGAGTGTATGAAGACATCATTTTTTAATTAGTAACCGATCGAAATTTTCCATGAGAATTGTAGTGTTGTTGGGTGCGCTGCTGGTCAGTTCTTGTTCCATCGATAAACTGTATCAGTCCAGCCAAAAGCGGAAGGCAAGTTCGTTTGAGCAAGTGGGGTTTGATGACTTGGCACGCCTCTATGTCGATAAGCAAAACGTAGATGAAGTAGAAGGAATTTATTCCGTCTCCGGTATCATCATCAAAAAGAGCAAAGCATTTTTGACGGGCGAAGAAAAAGAGAAAATTGTGGAGCAAAAAGACAACTACTCGAAGGTAGCCATCTTCCGCGATCAGCAGAAATCCGACCGCGAATATTTCGAAGTTTCACTGGACAAAGAGGGCTTGCCTTCGTATTCTATTCGGGGCGAGTTCAACAAAGTAGCGGAAGGAAATATTTTAGTGTACAAACATTTTGAGCCACGCAACAAAGTGCTCAACTACACCTTTACCTACGATGCAGAGAAGAACATGCTCGAAGGCATTCGCACCGAAACCAGTGGCAGTACCGTGATCACCTTCAAGCTCACCTATCTCAAGCTTTTTCCAAAGAAGAATTGATCGCTGAAAAATCCAAAGGGTTTGTCGCACGGAATACGAACAATCGGTAGGGTTCCTCAGGATAGAATGCTGACAGTCCGAAGGACTCGTCATGCTTAGTGCTGACAGTCCGCTGGACTCGTCAGTAAAAAAAATATTCTTCTTTTCCATGAAAATGAGCTACCTTTACACCAGTTTTAATACTGAATTTTGAACCCGACCCAAGCGATTACTCTCTATCAACCCTTGCTGCACAACATTGCTTACAACTTGTTGCGTTGCAAAGCCGATGCGGAAGATATTGTTCAAGACACTTTCGTGAAATGGTTGAGTGTCGATCAGACAAAAATTCAAAATACCAAAGCGTATCTCATCAAGTCCGTCACTAATAATTGCCTCAATCACCTCAACTCTCTCAAACGCAAGAAGGAAGAATATTGGGATTCCATCATGCTCTCCAGTCTGGTGGTGAAGTGGAAAGAAACTGACTTTGCCCACATCGACTTTGAGAAGGAACTGGCGTCTGCTTTTAAAGTAATTCAAAGCAAGCTAGAGCCATTAGAGCGAGCTACTTACTTGTTGAAGGAGGTATTTGATTTTGATTATGAGTCTATCCAAAAAGTGTTGGATAAGAAATCGGACCATTGCCGCCAGTTGTTGAGCCGCGCAAAGAAAAAATTGAGCGATGCGAGTCCGACGATGAAGGTAGATCTTCCGGATGCTACGCACTTATTCGAAAGCTTCAAGAATGCATGCACCATGGACAATGCCACGGGCTTCATCGACCACCTCAAGCAGGATATCGCTGCTTCGCTGAAGAAAATTTAGTAGACTAAAAGAATAAGTTGACAATTAACAAATGGGCAATTGACAACATGCCGTGTTTAGAAACGCTACATCTCTAAACTACACTCAACTTCATTCTGACTGCTGAATTCCGAATTCTTTTACAAGCATATATGTATAGGTGTCGGACGGCTTGTTGCTTAGCCAAATAGCCGTCTGACACCGACTCACTACTTCGAAACGTGCTATCTACTGACTACTATCTCCTAACTACTGTCTCCTTCATTCTG
>VYLQ01000193.1_pt1 | contig 14987 bp, 16 predicted proteins | sample 5115351 | NCBI WGS metagenome assembly VYLQ01 (sample SAMN12291776, study PRJNA351875) | freshwater metagenome | isolation source: freshwater lake | place: USA: Michigan, Lansing Lake | collected 2013-08-14 | reverse complement strand
AATGGCCGATCGCAAAAAGGAAATCACCGATCGCGATCTGGAAGCGATTGTTAACGATGAAATCGATACCGTTCCCGATCACTTCCGCCTTGAATTAGTACAAGTGTCCTGTGGCAATAACGCCAGACCCACGGCCACGGTAACAATTCGCAATCCCGACGGTAGCGAGTTATCCGATGCGGCCATTGGTACAGGGCCAGTGGATGCTCTGTGCAAAGCGATCGATCGAGTGGTGAAGATTCCTAACGAATTAATCTCTTTCTCGGTGCGGGAAGTTACCGAGGGAATCGATGCTTTAGGAGAAGTGACTATCCGTCTCCGTTACGAAGGACGCACCTACTCCGCTCACGCGGCCGATACCGATATTATTGTCGCCTCCGCTCGCGCCTACGTCAGTGCCTTAAACCGTCTCCACGTCGCACTGCAGCAGAAGGAAAAAACCCCAGAAATGGTCCAAGTCTAGATAGGGTTTTAGGGTGTTAGGGTTTTAGGGTTTTAGTTGAAATTCCCCCACTTCCCCACCACCCCACTTCCCCCCGCAACGCGCACGCAGTGACCACCCCATCACCCCACTTCCCCACTTCCCCACCACCCCACTTCCCCCCGCAACGCGCACGAAGTGGTCACCCCAATTCATAATTCATAATTCATAATTCCCACACCCCATGGCGCTGTTGGAGAAAATCTTAAATTTGTCTCGCAAATTTCTAAAATGTTGCTAAGTTAATATTATGAGCTTGCGCTCTGATTAATCATGGTGCAGATGTACCAAAAACAGATTCCCGTAAAAGCAATGAGGGATGAAATTTATCCGTAAGAATCCGATCAAATTAAATACAATGGCTAAGGACCAAAGGAATTAGCAAAGGCAAATAGGAATGCTGTTCCCCTTGCCATTGGGAACAGTTAACCCACCCCATAATTCCTTTGATTGTTAGCTATCTGGTCAACACCGCAGACAATCGGGTGATCGGATTGCAGTCCTCCAGCCATTTACCCAATTTTTGCAGGAGCCAGATTATGAGTTGACCGAGCTAAAACAGCATTCCGTGTCGCTAAAATCGCATCGACACAAGAGAATTTAAGCAAAGATCTTCTCCCATTTGTTGTAATTAAAGCTACAATCGGAAAAGTCTTTCCCCGTCTCGGATTTGAGACACAAATTTGTTCAGTATCACCTAGATTGAGATTCGATCTTCTAGTTTTGCACAGAAGGAGCAAGAGGAAAACGGCATGATGCAGGCCCACGATGTACTAACCCTTACCGAGCCGCTATTGGATTTAGATTTGATTGACCTAGACGAAGACTTCGATGATGAGGATATCGAGTTAGAGCTAGAAGAAACCAGCGATAGCAACGATGGCAAAAAAACCCGCCGCCTTGCCAGCGCTCGTCGTCGCGACGCCGCTAGAAAAAAACCCTATACAGAAGATTCGATTCGGATTTATCTGCAAGAGATCGGCAGGATTCGGTTATTGAGAGCGGAGGAGGAGATCGAATTAGCGAGAAAAATCGCCGATCTACTGAAATTAGAACGTATTCGCGAAGATTTTTGCCTCTATAGCGATGCTGAATGGGGAAAACAGGTTTTCTTGTTCGAGCGCATCGAGAAAATTATCGTTGAAAAATTGGAAAAAGAACCGAAACTATCGGATATTAAGGCTTATTTAGGTAAGACGGAGCTAACGGCTCCCCTGCTGGAAGAATGGCTGGCGAAATCAAAGGAATACTTATCGGCCTTTAAGCGTCGATTGTACCATGGTCGTCGCGCTAAGGAAAAAATGGTACAATCGAACCTGCGTTTAGTGGTTTCGATCGCCAAGAAATACATGAATCGCGGTCTTTCCTTCCAAGATTTAATTCAAGAAGGTTCCCTCGGTTTGATTCGCGCCGCCGAAAAATTCGACCACGAAAAGGGTTATAAATTCTCCACCTATGCTACTTGGTGGATTCGTCAAGCCATCACCCGCGCGATCGCCGATCAATCCCGCACCATTCGTCTTCCCGTCCACCTCTACGAAACCATCTCCCGGATCAAAAAAACCACCAAGATTCTTTCTCAGGAAATGCGTCGCAAACCCACCGAGGAAGAAATCGCCACCAAGATGGAGATGACCATCGAAAAACTGCGTTTTATCGCCAAATCTGCCCAATTACCGATTTCTCTAGAGACTCCCATCGGTAAAGAAGAAGATTCCCGTTTAGGAGACTTTATCGAAGCGGATGGGGAAACCCCAGAAGATGAAGTTTCTAAAAATCTATTACGCGAGGATTTAGAAAATGTCCTCGATACCCTGAGTCCTCGTGAACGCGATGTGCTGCGGCTGCGCTACGGTTTAGATGACGGCCGGATGAAAACACTCGAAGAAATCGGCCAGATTTTCAACGTCACGCGCGAGCGCATTCGTCAAATAGAAGCCAAGGCCCTGCGGAAACTGCGTCACCCTAACCGTAATAGTATCCTCAAAGAGTACATTCGTTAATTCCCGTCCTTAAAAAACTAGAAACTGAGTCTCCTGGAGGCTCAGTTTTATTGTTATCTAAACTTTCCTCGAGCGAATTTACAGCAGTTATCTTAATGATGAGATACGAAGTTTTTCTTTTGGGGAGTTGATCGTCGATACCAAATTAGGTTACACTTTATCTTGATGAGAAACACTATAAATATCTCATTGATTAGAATCAAGAAATGTATGATAATGTCTGTAAATTTCTCGCCGAAAATTATAGTCGTGACTTCGCCTAATGGTTATTAGGAGAACCTCTCTCCTTCACCCAATTGAGTCGGGTGCATCTCATAAGTGAGACTTTCTCTCACATATAGGTGAGCAGCAGAAGTTATTAAAAGAGGGCGAATGCAATTCGCCCCTACAATAATATTATCGCGCAAATGGTAGGGGCGCATCGCGTGCGCCCCTATGTAATTTAGATAATTTTCTCCAAAATTGAGATGCACCCAATTGAGTCCCTCGGAACTGTCTCTAGAACCGATTCGGGCTGATGCCCTGATTTTGTTAGAATCAGATCAGATGATTCTTCATCTCGAATTCCAGACCGATTCTGACCCAAAAATGTCCTTTCGGATGTTAGATTATCGCACTAGAGTCTATCGTCGCTTCCCCAAAAAAACCATGCGACAAGTGGTAATTTACCTGAAAGAAACCTCATCACCTTTAGTGCAGGAAAACGCTTTTATTCTTCCCAATACCCGTCATGAATACGAAGTGCTTCGTCTCTGGGAAATTGCTGCCGAGGAAATGTTAGGATTATCAGGATTTTTACCCTTGGCCAATCTAGGAAAAACCTCTAATCGTCCCGAAATTCTACGACAATTAGCCGCAAAAATTGATAATATCGAGGGGAGAACTGAAAAAAGCAATTTGGCCGCCGCTACAGCAATTTTGGCGGTGTTAGTATTTAAGTAAGGAAATCATCGGAAGCTTATTAAGGGAAGAAATTATGCGCGAATCAGTCATTTATCAGGATATCCGGGAAAGTGGAAAAGCACAAGGAAGACGAGAAGAAGCGGTTTCTTTGATTCTACGGCTACTTAACCGTCGTTTAGGTGAAATATCCTCGACTTTAAGCCAACAAATCCGAGAACTATCTCTAGAACAATTAGAAACTTTAGGAGAAGCGCTGCTCGATTTTACCAGTTTGACAGATCTGACCACTTGGTTATCGGAGATACAAACTTAAATCCCCAGAAGATGTCTGCTCGTCCTGCGTTAAATTTTTAAATACTGGCTTTTTTCCTGTATTGATTTAACCATGGCTACTAGCGATATCTCCAATTCTACTCACTCATCCCCGAAACCCCTGCCAAAACTGGGACTTTTCACCATGTTTCGACTAGGACTCTTTCAGATGGGACTAGGTATTATGTCCCTGCTGACTTTGGGGGTTCTCAATCGAATTATGATCGATGAGTTAAAAGTTTTACCCTTTCTTGCCGCAGCTGCGATCGCAATGCACCAGTTTGTTAGTCCGGCGCGCATCTGGTTTGGGCAAAGATCCGACGGTAAAACTATTTTCGGTCATCATCGCAGCGGTTATGTCTGGATTGGGGCGGCAGTTTTTACCGCTTTAGCTTTTATTGCTTTGCAGGTAGTCTGGCAATTGGGACTTAGTATTCAAACTTCGGGATGGAATACCATTTCCTACGCTTGGATTGCCCTCTTAGCCTTAATTTTCGCCATCTACGGACTAGCTTTAAGCGCCAGTTCTACCCCTTTTGCCGCTCTCTTGGTGGATGTGTCCGATGAAGATAATCGATCGCAATTAGTTGCTATAGTTTGGTCAATGTTGATGGTGGGAATCGTTGTCGGGGCGATCGTTAGTTCTCGTTTGCTGGATACTCCCAATATCTGCGGTACAAATATTTTGACCTATGATCCGACTCAATCAGCCCCTATAGCCAATATTCCGCAGCTACAGGCGAATATTAACCCCGTGTTCACGATTATGCCCGCTATCGTTTTTGTTCTCTGTATTTTAGCGACTTTTGGCGTAGAAAAAAAATATTCTCGTTTTAGTAGTCGGTCCACTCTTGTGCAAAGAGAGGATCAAATTACCTTCAAGGATGCGTTACAGGTTCTCACCGCTAGTCGGCAAACCGGTTTATTTTTCACCTTTCTGCTGATGATGACTTTGAGTTTATTTATGCAGGATGCAATTATGGAACCGTTTGGGGGCGAGGTTTTTGGGATGTGTATCGCCCAAACCACCCAATTAAACGCTTTTTGGGGAACTGGAACCCTTTTTGGTATTGCTGCCACAGGATTTATGCTCATTCCCCGCATCGGTAAACAAAAAACCACTAAATATGGCTGTATTTTTGCAACAATTTGTTTTATTCTCTTGATTTTTGCGGGATTTTCTGCTAGTCAAAGTTTATTAAAATCAAGCTTGCTCTTTTTCGGTTTAGCTTCGGGAATGATTACTGCTGGGGCTACCAGTTTAATGTTAGATTTAACCGCTGCCGAAACCGCAGGAACTTTTATCGGCGCTTGGGGATTATCACAAGCGATCGCAAGGGGATTGGCCACGGTTTTAGGCGGTACGATTTTAAATATCGGTAAAGTTGTCTTTTCTAGTCCGGTTTTAGCCTATGGCTTAGTTTTCCTCCTGCAAGCATTGGGAATGATCCTAGCAGTTTGGTTATTAAGTCGCGTCGATGTCAAGGAATTTAAGGAAAATGCCCGAGCAGCGATCGCAACGGTGATGAAAGGAGAGATCGACTAGCAAAAGCAAGCAAAAGTGAGATAACAGGAGAATTAGCCCGATCGGGGGAAGTTGGTTAGCAGCTTTTTTCCTATCCTAAAAGTAGAGAGGAAAACGAAAGAGGAGGCTAAAACGATGAAAAGGACTTTAATGATTGCCCTAGGTTCCCTAGCTTCCTTACTGCTGATTAACCCCGTCGGTGCGGAAAATCCCCGACAGGTGCAACAATTATTGAATACGCGGGAATGTCCGGGGTGTGATCTCCGGGGTGCAGATTTAAGAGGGGCGCATCTAATCGGTGCAGATTTGAGAAAAGCGAATTTACAGGGAGCTAATCTGGAGGAAGCTAACTTAGAGGGCGCAGATTTGACCGATGCTAACCTAGAAGGCGCAAATTTAACCGCAGCTTTTCTGACTAATGCCAGTTTGAATCAAGCTAATCTCGATGGAGTCAATTTCACCAGTGCCGTGATTTATGATGCTGATGTGACGGGTGCATCAATGGAGAGAATTAACTTGACAAATGCTCAGATTTATGGTACAGGCATCGCTGTGGGTGGTGAAAATCCTTAGATGTTCTTGTCCCCAAAATATAGTTAATTTTCTAACGGATGCGAGTGTCGCGTCTGTTTTTTTATACACTTTTACTAAATAGTTTGAGTTATAAAATAACCGGCATGACTCAACTCACACCGCGCCCTAGTGTCTTAATTGTCGATGATTTGCCCAATAATGTGCGGCTATTGTCGATTATGCTCACCGAGAAGGGATATCAGGTACGCAAAGCGATTAATGGACAGATGGCCCTGAATACAGTGCGATCGCTAATTCCCGATCTGATTCTCCTTGATATTAATATGCCCGATCTCAATGGTTATCAAGTTTGTGAACAGTTAAAAGCTGATGAAAAAACCAGAGAAATTCCCGTGATTTTTATCAGCGCTCTTGATGATGTCTTAGATAAAGTCAAAGCTTTTCAAGTGGGAGGTGTCGATTATATTTCTAAACCTTTTCAAGGGGAAGAAGTGATGGCACGCATCGAAAATCAATTGACTATTTGCCGTCAAAAAAAACAACTACAAAACGAAATTAAAGAACGTCAAAAAACTGAGGAAACCTTAGAAATTTATCTTCATGCTGTCTCTCATGATCTCCGCAATCCGGTGATCGGGATGTCAATGATCTTAAATAATTTAATTAAAAATTCTCAGGGAGAAACTAAAGAAGTATCCCGGAAGATTTTACAACAGATGGCCAACAGTTGCGATCGACAATTAACTTTAATTGATTCTCTTGTCGAAACCCGACAAAATGATCTTTGGGGAGTTTCCCTAGAACTAAAGCCTTTATCTCTCTACGAAATCGGTCAACAAATTAGTCAGGAATGGGAGTTAAGATTAAGGGAAAATCAAGCAACTTTAATTAATAACTTTTCCCCCGATTTACCCTTAGTTAATGCCGATGCTCACCATCTCTGGCGAGTTTTTGAGAATTTATTAGCCAATGCCCTTAAACACAATCCCCAAGGAATAATTATCACTTTATCCGCTAGACTAGAGGGTAATTATCTCCGGTGTACTATTGCCGATAATGGGGTGGGAATTAGCGAAACCCAGAGAAAACAATTATTTGATCGCTATCAACGAGGCAATAATAATAATCAGATTAGTTTAGGACTAGGTTTATATCTATGTCGTCAAATTATCCAAGCTCACGGGGGTGAAATTGGCATTATGAATAATGACGAAAAAGGTTCACAATTTTGGTTTACTTTACCCTACTAAGCTATTGACTATCTACATTACTCGTTAAGACTGTCTATGAGCAGGGAGAGGCAGTTTGAGCATTTGTTTTTTCCTGTGACCGGGGAAAGAAAGGGCTAAGATCTATCTAGATCAACTATCTTGACTTGCCATGGCCGCTAATGCCGACTATTCTGCCCATTCTAGCCTTAACTTGCAACAACCTTGGCATACCTATCCGGTGGAAACCACCCTATCTATCCTCGGTAGTTCGGCTGTTAATGGCCTCAATAGGGAGCAAATCGCCCAAAGAATTAAATATTATGGCAAAAATGAACTAAAAGAACGTCCAGGGCGCAGTAATTGGCAAATTCTCCTAGATCAGTTTACCAATATTATGCTCCTCCTCTTAATTGCCGTGGCCATAATTTCCGGAGGACTGGATTTACTGGCATTGCAGCGCGGTCATCTGGCTAAAATTGGTGTTCCCTTCAAAGATACGATCGCTATTTTAACAATTGTCATCCTCAATGGTATGCTCGGCTATCTGCAAGAAAGTCGCGCCGAAAAAGCTCTGGCCGCTTTAAAAAAACTTTCCTCTCCCCAAGTTAATGTTATCCGCGAGGGTCAACGCAGAGAAATAGACGCGGTTAATCTCGTCCCCGGGGACATCATGCTGATTGAAGCGGGAACCCAAATCAGCGCCGACGGCCAAATTATCGAAGCTTTTAACCTGCAAATTCGCGAATCGGCCTTGACAGGAGAGGCAAATAGTGTTAATAAATCCGCCTCCATTGACCCCTTAGACAGGGATACTCCCCTTGGCGATCGCTTAAATTTTGTCTTTACTGGAACAGAAGTACTGCAAGGCCGGGCCAAGGTCATCGTTACCAATACGGGAATGACGACGGAATTAGGCAAAATCGCTCAAATGTTAGCAACAGTCGGCAACGAACCCACTCCTCTCCAAAAAAGAATGACTCACTTGGGTAATGTCCTTGTCGCTGGTTCTCTCATTCTAGTTGCCCTGACTATTACCGTCGGACTGATCAATGCCGGTTGGTCGGCCCTACAGGAATTGGTCGAAGTTTCCCTTAGTATGGCAGTAGCTGTCGTTCCCGAAGGATTACCCGCAGTTATCACCCTAACGCTCGCCCTAGGTACTCAACGCATGGTCAAACGTCAGGCCCTGATTCGTAAACTGCCGGCAGTAGAAACCCTCGGTTCCGTTAATGTGATCTGTTCCGATAAAACTGGGACGCTAACGGAAAATAAAATGATTGTACGGGAGATAGAGACAGTTAATCGCAATTTTTTAGTTACTGGGGAAGGATATAGCCCAAAAGGACAATTTTTAGACTCCGAGCAACAGGCGATCGATCCCAAAACCGATCTAGAATTACATCATCTCTTAATTGCCAGTGTCCTCTGCAACGATGCCAGTTTAAGCCTCGATAACGGTCACGATAGCATTTTAGGCGATCCCACGGAAGGAGCCTTATTAGTTTTAGGGGCGAAAGCGGGCTTAAATTTATCCCTAACCAAGCAAGAGTTCCCTAGAATCGCTGAAATCCCCTTTTCTTCTCAAAGAAAGCGAATGTCGGTCATTTGTCAAGGAGTCAATCCCGTACTATTTACCAAAGGTTCCCCGGAATTAATCCTTGAACAATGTCTCTCCTATCAATCGGGATTAGAAAGTCTTCCTTTTGGGGATAGGGAAAAAGAAAAAGTCTTAGTCGCTAACAATGCTATGGCTAACAGGGGTTTGCGAGTCTTAGGATTAGCCTATAAAAACCTGATTTATCCATCAGAATCAACTGAAATCAGCGAAGATGAGCTAATTTGGTTAGGAATGGTCGGTATGATCGACGCAGCGCGACCAGAGGTACAAATCGCCGTGACTAGGTGTCGAGAAGCGGGAATCCGTCCGATCATGATCACTGGCGATCATCAATTAACTGCTCTAGCGGTGGCTAAAAGTCTTGGTATTGCCCAAGCGGGAGCTTTAGTCATCTCAGGACAAGAATTAGATAAATTATCACCAATTCAGCTAGAAAACCTCATTGACAAAACTAACATCTATGCCCGTGTCTCCCCCGAACATAAACTAACTATTGTCCGCGCCTTGCAAAAAAAGGGTAAATTTGTTGCTATGACCGGAGATGGGGTGAATGATGCTCCGGCCCTGAAACAAGCAGATATCGGTATTGCCATGGGAATCGCTGGCACCGATGTCACCAAAGAGGCTAGTGATATGATTCTCCTTGATGATAATTTTGCCACCATCGTCGCTGCCACGGAAGAAGGGCGAGTGGTTTATCACAATATTCGCAGTTTTATTAAATATATTCTCGGCAGTAATATCGGGGAAGTAATTACTATCGCTGCTTCGCCTCTTTTGGGTTTAGTTACTCCTCTCACTCCCCTACAAATTCTCTGGATGAATTTAGTTACCGATGGTTTACCTGCTTTAGCTTTGGCAGTGGAACCCGCTTCTCCTAATATTATGCGTCGCCCTCCTTTTAGTCCCCAAGAAAGTATTTTTGCTCGCGGTTTGGGAACTTATATCGTGAGAATTGGGATTATTTTTTCGATTATTAATATCACTCAAATGTTGATCGCTGTGCGCTTCGATCCGCTTTTTGGTAATACCGGTTCATGGAAAACTATGGTTTTTACTACTCTCTGTTTAGCTCAAATGGGTCATGCCATTTCTGTGCGATCGAGCGATCATCTTACCATAGAAATGAATCCTTTGACTAATCCCTATCTCTGGGTAGCAGTAACCCTGACGACAATTTTTCAACTGATGTTAATCTATGTTCCTGCCCTGCGGGATTTTTTTGGTACTCAATTTTTAACTAAAGAAGAATTATTAATCTGTTTGGGATTTAGTACCTTATTATTCGTTTGGGTGGAGTTAGAAAAATTATTTACCCGTTGGTATCATCGGCGATAATCAGGGAGCTTTTTTCAGTGTTCAGTAAACAGTGAACAGTAAACAGTGAATTGAAAACTCAAATCTGATAACTGATAAACCCCATCCACAGGGAAAACCCTTGTTTGGCTTTTTCAGCTACGATCCTTATATAAGTAGCCGGTTATAATTAAATTAAAAATGGATTTTAGGTTCGATCCCCCCTGCCCCCCTTGATAAGGGGGGTGCCGATCCCCCCTTATTCCCACCTTAATAAGGGGGGTATCTGATAATTTTTAACGCCTACCTACTTAGCAATACTTTTAAGACTTAGTAGTTTGGCTGTGAAATTCCAGTTCTCTAGCTGGTTGCAGTTTGGCTTACTATTAAAAACTGATTTGATCTAAGATTGAATCAGCAATATTTTATTGGGAGTATCAAACAATGGAACCAATTTCTCTGATTGTCACCGCCTTGACTGCCGGTGCGGTTGCTGCGGCTAAAGATACGGTGGAAAAAGGCGTTAAAGATGCCTATGAGGGTTTGAAAACGTTGATTAAGCGTAAATTTGCTAATGATGCTTTGGCACAGGCAATGGTAGAGGCAAAACCAGAGGATATCAAGAAAGATGAAGGTTTGTTAAAAGATAAAATTGTCGAAGCGGGGGTTGATAAAGATCATGAAATCACTAAATTAGCCCAAGATTTACTAGACAAGCTCCAAGAACAGGCCGGTGGACAACAAGTTATCACCCAAAATATCAGTCTGGACACAGACAGGGTTTTTCGCGCTTGGCAGGAGCGTTTGCGGGGGGCGATGGGGCAATGGCAGCAGACGCAGGGGGATGAAGGCTCATTGTTGCGGGGGGCGGCGTTGGCGGAAGCAGAAGAACAACTGAAGAAACGCCCAGAAGATATTAGCCAAAGTGAACAGGATTTTCTTAAGCGGAGTCTTCAGGAACGAGAACGAATAAAACAAGCCGAAGCAGCCCGCAGGCGGCGGGAAATTAGAACCACTTGGAAGATTGCTGCGGGTTCCTTGGTGGCGCTGGTGGTTAGTACGGGATCGGGTTCGATGGCTTGGAAACAAACACAACAAGAAGGCCTTTTCTGCAGCGTTAATTTTAGTCCCGACGGCAAGACTTTGGTGAGCGGTAGTGGGGACGGAACCATCGAACTCTGGAATGTAGAAACAGGCAAGGAAATCCGCACCCTCAAGGGGCATGATAGCCCTGTCTCAATCCTTAATTTTAGTCCCGACGGCAAGACATTGGTGAGCGGTAGTGTTGACAATACTATCAAACTCTGGAATGTAGAAACAGGCAAGGAAATCCGCACCCTCCAGAGGCATGATAACGATGTCTGGAGCGTTAGTTTTAGTCCCGACGGCAAGACATTGGTGAGTAGTGGTGACGGGACTATCAAACTCTGGAATGTAGAAACAGGCGAACTAATCCGCACCCTCAAAGGCCATGATGACTTTGTCACAAGCGTTAATTTTAGTTCCGACGGCAAGACTTTGGTGAGCGGTAGCCGGGACGGAACCATCAAACTCTGGAATGTAGAAACAGGCCAAGAAATCCGCACCCTCAAGGGCCATGATGGCGATGTCCATAGCGTTAATTTTAGTCCCGACGGCAAGACTTTGGTGAGCTTTGGTGATGGTGACGGGCCTATCAAACTCTGGAATGTAGAAACAGGAAATGTAATCCGCACCCTCCAGGGGTATGATGGCCCTGTCTGGAGCGTTAATTTTAGTCCCGACGGCAAGACTTTGGTGAGCGGTAGTGTTGACAATACTATCAAACTCTGGAATGTAGAAACAGGAAATGTAATCCGCACCCTCAAGGGGCATGATAGCGTTGTCGAGAACGTTAATTTTAGTCCCGACGGCAAGACTTTGGTGAGCGGTAGTGATGACAAGACTATCAAACTCTGGAATGTAGAAACAGGAAATGTAATCCGCACCCTCAAGGGGCATGATAGCGTTGTCGAGAACGTTAATTTTAGTCCCGACGGCAAGACTTTGGTGAGCGGCAGTGGGGACGGAACCATCAAACTCTGGAATGTAGAAACAGGAAATGTAATCCGCACCCTCAAGGGCCATGATGACAATGTCACAGATGACTATGTCACAAGCGTTAATTTTAGTCCCGACGGCAAGACATTGGTGAGCTTTAGCAGTGACCACACTATCAAACTCTGGAATGTAGAAACAGGAAATGTAATCCGCACCCTCCAGGGGTATGAAGACTGTCCAGGGCTCTTCTAGGTTCTGTGTGATAAGTTTAACTTACATAGGATTGATCGATCTTTGTGTCCTTTGTGTCTCTGTGGTTCGTCCCACTCCCTCGCCAGCAAGACTGTATCTTAGAATACATTTTACCCACCAAACCGGGGAGAGCCTGTCCAGGGACATGATGACTGTTAATTTTAGTCCCGACGGCAAGACATTGGTGAGCGGTAGTGTTGACAACACCATCAAACTCTGGAATCAGTCAACGGGCGAAGAAATTCGCACCCTCAAGGGGCATGATAACTTTGTCAGAGGCGTTAATTTTAGTCCCGACGGCAAGACTTTGGTGAGCGGTAGTGCTGACAAAACTATCAAACTCTGGAATCTTGGGACAGACTGGGGCTTAAGTGATTTAATGGAGCGTAGTTGCGATTGGGTGCGGGTTTATTTGCAGAATAATATTAATGTCAGGGAGGAAGATAGGCATTTGTGTGATGGGATTAGTACAAAGAATTAGCCCACCAATTTAATAATAAAGTTGCTCTGTTACAGCCGATTGTTAATTTAGGTTTTTTTTCAGAGATAATCGCCGCAAACACGCACCTTACGAGAGCGGCGATCGCATTAAATACGTTTTATTTACCTCAATAACTCTGTTGCTTCTTTTAAGACTTGATTAATTTCGGGTTTGTGACAACTAATTACATCGTTTGGTAAATGCTTGTGATGGGGAAAAGTAGAGAGATTGGGAAAGTGAGGGGTACTATCATAACGAAAAACTAGGTTGTTTTTTTCATTTTGTAAATGGTAACGATAATCTAGGAATTCTAAGTAATTGTCTGTGATTACTATAGCTTCGTTTATTTCTAATAAATGGGTCTGCTTGAAACGTAACCTAATTCTTAAATTAGCTCTTTGTGATGTCAGTATTTCTTCTTGATACCGTTCTACATAAGCATTTTCACACTGCACAATTGCTTGCTCTACTTGATTGAGTTAATCAGATAAAAGTTTAAGCAGCATCATTTAATCTTTGTTCTAATTCTTGACGCAAAGCAAGGTAATGACGATAATCGTTTGCCCATTCTATAAATATTATATCATCTGACAATATTCCCTGATTGTATTCTTTATAAAAATCTTCGGAATCCATTTTATGTTGGTTCTCATAGACGCTAAGTCGCTTGGCAACAGCAATCAAAGCATCTAAAGATGATGTATATTGAATGGTCTGTTTACGCATTTTTCTTTTACTCCAAAATAATGATATTTTGATTATAAACGTTCGCGCTCAAACAAAAACATAAATCGTCGGGTGCGAAGCGCGATAGCGTAACGCACCAATTATTCTTTTAGTTTCTTCTTTTTTATCAGTGGAAAAAGCATAAAGCCAAATATTAGAATCAACAAAACAACTATGATTTTTAAGTTCTGTCATAAATTTCTTCTCGTTTCATAAATTCTAAATTATCAACCTCTATAGGATTTTCCAACAGGTATTCAATCATATCAATTTCAGTTTCACCTTGATTGAGTTGATTTTGAGCTTTAAATGCGGCAATAAGTACCTGTATCTGCTGAATTTGTTCAGGTTTAAGTCCAGTTACATTAATATTTTTAATCATGGCTACCTTGGAATGATTTTTACTTTAATTATACTAATTACACCCTCTCACAATAATCCTCTTCCTTTTTTACATTATCATCCTGTCAGGAAAACTAGCCCGACTTTTTTAACAATTGTCGGCAAAATTTTGCTTGCTTTTTTCACGGCTTTTTGCAATAATATTTTTATAAGACTTTATATATAATGGAGTGGTGGCACTTGAAAAAAGATAGACGGATTTCCATTATAAGAAAAGTATAACCGAAGCCGCCGCCCAAGTCAAGGGATCACTCCTTTTTTTTTGAGAAGTTTTCCAAGAAAAAAATCCAAGAGGCAGCCAGAGATAAGCTAAGACGCATTTAAAGCGCTTATTCTTAAGATTAGCCGAATCTCCCCCAATCCCTTTATACTAAATCCGGTTATTAAAAACTGATTATTTATTCCCCCTTTTGCATGAGTGCCTCTTGCATGAGTGCCTGTCCTCATAAGTAGCAGGAAGATTCAAGGTTTGCGAAATTTCTATTGCTTGGTAATGGAGGTAAATATCTCCATGAAACTGAATGGGTAAATCTAAGACTTCTGTAAGGAGGGTTTGCGCTTCTGTCTCCAAAATTTGACCAGCTTTTTTCAGACGATGAAATACGTTAGTGACTTCGTAACATAATAAAGTTGGCGCAATCACTAAATTTTCCTCGGTCATCCATTTTTGCCAGAGTTGACTATACATTGTTACAGAAGGTTCAACCGTTGTTAAACGAACTATAAAACTAGAATCAACACAGATAAATGTATTAGTCATTATTTTCTCTATTCATTCACAATTTCTTCCATCAATTGCCGCTCTCTTTCTTCTCTCATTTGATGAATAATTTCAGTAACATCGGTTTCAAATGGGTTTCCCTGACGACGTTCATAAATGGCTTTTCGAGTTGCGTCAATTCGTTCTAATGCAATTTCCCAAGAGGGGTGATCTTTGAGTTTTTTTCCTAACAATTCCTGTTCTTCTAGGGACAAGGATTTAATTGCATTAACTAGAGATTCCACGAGTTGAATATTCATTTTTTTTACATCTTTGACCAAAATTATCGGTGTTTATGAAGAGTTATTAAAGAGACGCAAACTCCGTCGCTTACGTCCCCAATTCATCCCCAATCAAAGTTTACCGCTTGGATAACCGAGAAATAACCCGTTTAAAGTCATATCATCCTGTCAGGAAAACTAGCCCGACTTTTTTAACAATTGTCGGCAAAATTTTGCTTGCTT
>VYLQ01000177.1_pt1 | contig 14988 bp, 19 predicted proteins | sample 5115351 | NCBI WGS metagenome assembly VYLQ01 (sample SAMN12291776, study PRJNA351875) | freshwater metagenome | isolation source: freshwater lake | place: USA: Michigan, Lansing Lake | collected 2013-08-14 | reverse complement strand
AAAACCAGTAAAAATCTTTGTCGTCAGACAGATAGGGTAGGGCATACCCAAATCTTGGTTGAAAGACCAAAACGCTTGGAGAGTGAACCAGAAAAAGGATAACTAGATAGCAAGTGATATTCTAGTAGGTTCGGTTCAGACATAATCGTGTAAGACCTAAGTAAGGGAAACCAGAAAGGGCTGTGATTAGCTCAAGAATCCTCACGCCTTTAGGCCTAGGAGTGTCAAAAATTAGGGTTTGCTGAATAAGTCCCCAGAGGGAATCTAGAAACCACACAGTTGATGATAGGTGGTGCGTTACGACGGATTGTTACCTTCAAGTCAAAGCAGCAATTTTTGCCGTCTAACGCACCCTACTTTTTACTATAAAAAGCACCTCCTAGATATGAGGTGCTTTGGGAACGGAGAGAGAGGGATTCGAACCCTCGTTAAAGTTACCCCTAAACAGCATTTCCAGTGCTGCGCCTTCAACCGCTCGGCCATCTCTCCAATTAAGGTCACGATCATCAATCCTACAGCAAATGCTGCCGATCTGTCAAATTATTTTTCTTTTTCCGACGATGGCCGCTCAGGTTATACTTCATCTGGACGGGAAACCCTGTCAGTTAAGCATACCCTAGATATTGATTTAAGATTGCGGCTGTAGCTAGACCAGTTTTTTGCCAACTAAACTCATTGGCCCGTTTTTTGCCTAGATAACTTAATTTTGACTGTAATTGTCGATCTTGAGCGATAATTTTCAGGGCATCGGCTATGCACTCGACTCGATAGGGATCGATTAAAATTGCCGCTGTTGCCGTGACTTCGGGCAAAGATGACAAATTTGAGGTAATCACGGGTGTACCGCAGGCCATAGCCTCTAAAACGGGCAATCCGAAGCCTTCCCAGAGACTAGGGAAGACTAAAGCAGTGGCTTGAGTGATAACTTTGGGTAGGTGATCGTAGGGGATATAATCGAGAAATTTAATGCGATCGCTAACTGCTAATTCTCGCGCTTGTTGTTGTAAATTGGGGGTATAACGGCGATCGAAGCTGCCGGCAATCCAAAGATGATAATCTGTTAAATCTGGGGGTAGTTGGGCAAAAGCGGCGATTAAACGCGGTAAATTTTTATAGGGATTGGGACGACCGAGATAGAGAAAATAGGGATGCTCTGGCTTATTATCTTCCATAGGACGAAAGTGATGATGATCGTAGGCTAGGGGAATAGAAGTAATTTTATCGGCGGGAATTTGATAATATTCAGTGATATCTTTGGCCGTTGCCTGAGAGTTACAGATAATATGTTTTGCCTGTTGTAATACCTGCGGCACATAATAACGGAAATAGTGGGTTAAGGGGGAAGTAAAACTGGGAAACCGCAGGGGAATTAAATCGTGTACCATGACGACAAAGCGACAGTGGGAATTTATCGGCGCTTCCGGGAGGGGAGAAAAGAGTAAATTGGCGTTTAATTGTCGGTAAATTGACGATAACCGAAACTGAGTCCAGAGTAAGCGTTTTAAATGACCTTTCGCTCCTCGATCGGGGGTGAGATTCTTGGGGATAGAATGACAGTTAAAGTCGGGATAACTATTAGTTGTTAGTAGGGTTGGTTCTAAATTTTTCAGGTAGGGTAAGAGGTTAAGAATGTAGGTACTGATTCCTGTGGGTTGGGGAAAAAGTACCGAGAGATTAATTAATAAGTTATGCTGTGTATTCACTAATTTCCCTGTTGATATTTGCTGAGAATTTCTGAGATATATTGGTAGCCTTCCAGTCCAAGGGACTTAATCAGGGAGGAACGTTCCTGACTGAAAGTCTGCTCAAAAGCTGCGATATTTTTGCCGCGAATAACCGTTAATAGACTAGCAGCTTGTCGCCATTCCACTGCACCGATTTCGTGTAGCCAATACATTCCTAGAGAACCCATATAAATTGCCTGTTCAAAATTCTTGTCTTGATAGTAAGCTTCCCCTAAATAAGTTAGTAATAAACCTTGCAGATATACATCTCCGTAGTATTTGGCCGATTCTAATCCTTGCAGGAGAATATTAATCGCCTCTTGGGTTCTTTCGAGGACAAGATATGCTAAACCTAAACTGCTACAACAAAGGGATTTACTCTGCCAATCTTGGAGACTTTCCGCTAACTTTAATCCCTGCTGTAAATACTCGATCGAACTTTGATAAATTTCGGGATCATATCTCTCTAACTGCTGCGCTTCCTGTACCTGACTATAACCCAAATTAGCTAAAGCGTTAGCCTGTCCTAAACTATTACCCTGTTGACGACTTAAAATTAAAGCTCTCTGACTTAAATTAATTGCTTCTGCATAGTTTTTCTGGATAGCATTGAGACGAGATAAATGGTTTAAATTAGCTATTTCACAAGCAGAGTCCTGCTGTTGACGAGCAATTTCTAAAGCTTGTTGATGACATTCTCTGGCCTGTGGATAGTCGCCACGAATGCGATTAGAATAGGCAATTAAAGTTAAAATTCTCGCCTTTTCTCCCGTGCCTTCCACATAACGTAGAGGAATTGATAAATAATCTAATGCTTCCTTGAGATAACTGCCAGAAAAGGAGGCAAAAATTCCTCCGTATAAAGGAAAATAGTCCCGTTGAGCAAAGGTTCTCAGAATTTGTAAAGCCATCTGAAAACAGCCGCGACTATAGAGGGAATTTTTACTAACTTGCTCGAAACTATTGGTTAACAGCGACCAAATTAAAGCAAAGGTGAGAAAGGTAGAAATGGATAATTTGGCTCCCAGTTTTTCGCTATAGATGCGCTGATCAAAAAAGTTAATTAGTCCTCTTTGGATATATTGAAAAACAATGGCAGTTTCTACCCAATCGGTTAAAGTTAAATCCTGAGTAATAGAATCAAAAGCTTGTTGATTAGCTAAACTTTCTAAGACTCGTTTTAACCAAGAGGGATTAACTTTACTTGCCCAAATTTGCCAGGGAGTCACTCGCTTATTATCATTAGTAAAACCAAGATTGCGATTTTGTTCGTAGAGCCAACTGGTGAGATCATTCGATAAATTTGACCAAGTATTTAACCCCAGATTAATCCCTGTGGCAATTTGCCATAAATCCGCTTCTCCCCGCTGCTGAGAAACTGTCTGTAAATGCTTGGCTAACTGTTGTAATTGTTCTAGGGTTAAAGCATTATTTTGATTGGGATCAATTAAATTCACTAAAGTTAGTAAACGATCCTCTCGATCGATTTTCACCAGATTATCGATCGCCGCTGCAGTGAGAGAATTTTGCTGATTGGTTTTTTGATAATTTTCCCATTCACTTTCGATCGTTTCCAAGGCCCGCAAAACCCTAGTTGCTTTAATTTTTGTTTCTAACTGTGAGCGAGTAACGATGATTTTTTCAGTTAAACAACGCTCAAAAATTTCTCCTGTGCCGTTTTTTACTCCCTCGGCCAAAAGGTTATAAACCTGTGATTTAGCTCTAATTTTTCCTGCTAAAGTTAGATTGACAATGCGCTCAATTAGTGCATTATAAGTTTCCTTGAAGTTATCTCTATTTTCTGTCATAAGTGGTTTTTTCAGTTATCAGTAAACAGTAATCAGTGAAAAGACAGTAGGAAACCTCTAAGCTGTACTGAATTTAAACTGCATATTAGAAATTTTAGTACAAATGCTCATGCTTGTTCTCCCTGCTCCCAACTCCGGCACTCCAGTGCAGTCTTAACGAGTAATTTAGATAGTCAACAGCTGATTTAATGCTGCACACTTAAAACTTAAATCTGATCACTGCTCACTGATAACTGATAACTGATAACTGATCACTGATAACTGATCACTGATAACTGATCACTGATAACTGATTCAAGACTGACTGCTGTTGACCAAAGTAATTACCGTCACTTCGGGGGGACAAAAAAGACGACCGGGAAAATAGGTTCCTAAGCCGCGATTCACATATAATTGATTTTCCCCGACTCGATGAAATCCCTGGGACCATTGCCAGTATCGGACTACCCTGCTAAACTGCCGAGGAAAGGGGACCCATTGACCATAGGGTTCGGGCAGCGATCGCATAAGTTTCTCTAAAACTATCGGTAGAGAACCGATACCGGGGATAGTCACTTGACCTCCGTGGGTATGACCGGATAACTGCAAATCCACGCGCCAATCTTTTAAAATCATGGCTGTATCGGGATTGTGGGAAAGGACGAGTCTGGGTATATCGGGGGAAATTTGCTCGAGGATTTGCGGTAAAAATTCCCCAGACCAATAATCGGCCAATCCGACGATGGGAAAATTTTCGCCGTAGGGTGTGGCGATTTCATTCCAGAGTACCCGAATTCCCACGCTAGTTAAGGCTGATCTGACCGTTTCCCTTGCTTGCGGAAGATAACTGTCATGATTTCCTAAACAAGCATAAATACCCCCTTGACTTTTGAGAGCTTTCATGCTTTCGACTAGGGCAAAAATTGGACTGGGACTATCGGTAATAAAATCCCCCGTCAGGAAGATGAGATCGGGTTTTTCCTGATTAGTAATGGCGATCGCTTCTTGCAGGACAGCTACAGGCAAATGCTGTGCATCGCAGTGCAGATCTGACCACTGCACTAACTTGATGCCTTGCAGATGTGCCGGTAGGCCAGCAACTGCGATCGTTAATCTTTCTACCTGTAAGGATTCTAACCAAAAGGGTCGCATCGGTGAGCCGTTGTCGGTGAGTAGTTAAGTAGTCTATCAATTCCCGATGGGGATGCTTCCGCAAACATCCCCCTCTTGGCCATTAGCCTTGAAATTTACTGATAATTCTCTCCATAGCGGCCTCGACGTTGGCACGACTATTAAAAGCCGATAGCCGGAAATAACCCTCTCCGGCAGCCCCAAAGCCGGATCCAGGGGTTCCCACCACATTACAGGTATGTAGCAGTTTATCGAAGAAATCCCAACTGGATAGACCTTGGGGCGTTTTTACCCAAACGTAGGGCGCATTTACGCCACCATGGACTTCTAAACCGGCAGCGGTTAATTTTTCTCGGATAATTGTTGCATTTTGTAAATAAAACTTGACAAGTTCTTCTACTTGTGCTTGTCCTTCCGGGGAATAAACCGCCTCGGCCCCCCGTTGGACAATGTAGGAAACGCCGTTAAATTTGGTCGATTGCCGACGATTCCACAGTTTCCAGAGTTGCACATCAGTGCCGTCGGCCGCTTTGGCCGTGAGACTTTGGGGAACCACGGTTAAAGCGCAACGGGTCCCGGTAAAACCGGCATTTTTAGAAAAAGAGCGAAATTCGATCGCACATTGCCGCGCCCCCTCGATTTCGTAGATGGAATGGGGTAAACTGGCATCGGTGATAAAGGCCTCGTAGGCCGCATCAAAAAAGATAATCGATCCATTTGCCCTAGCATAATTGACCCAAGCTGTCAAGTGTTCTTTGGTAGCTGTGGCCCCAGTGGGATTGTTGGGAAAACAGAGATAGATTAAATCGACTTTTTCGGTTGGAATCTCGGCAGTAAAGTTATTTTCGGCGGTAATTGGCAGATAAATCAGTCCCTCGTATTCACCGCGGTCGTTGGCCTCTCCCGTGTGTCCGGCCATAACGTTAGTATCGACGTAAACGGGATATACTGGGTCAGTTACGGCGATCGAGTTATTATGCCCAAAAATATCGAGAATATTGCCCGTATCGCACTTAGAACCGTCAGAAATAAAGATTTCATCGGCACTTATATCACAACCGCGAGCCTGAAAATCATGAACGGCGATTTTCTCCCTTAACCAAGCATAACCCTGTTCGGGCCCGTAACCCTTAAAGCTAGAGCGATCGCCCATTTCCTCCACCGCTTTAATCATGGCCTCGCGACAAGCTTGGGGCAAAGGTTCGGTGACATCCCCAATCCCCAGACGGATAATATTAGCATCGGGATTGGCTGCCGCAAAAGCTTGGACTCGTCGGGCAATTTCCGGAAAAAGATAACCCGCTTTTAGTTTTAAGTAATTACTGTTAATGGTTGCCATAATTATTATTCTTGTTTCAGTCGCAACCTTTAATTCTATAATAGTCGGTCATCGGCCGTCAGTTTCGATCGCCCTCCTTCAGGGACTAGGATTGGGTGTGGTCTGTTGTCTTTCGATATACAATCAGAGAAAAACCTCTTAATAACTGACATTAGTATGGGTGAATCAAAACGTCGTCAATCGGCCCTGGGTGATAAATATGGACAGGAAGAAAATATCCTGCCTTGGCTACCGATTACCAAAAGTCAAGCGGCCCAAGCTTACAAGTTAACCACTAGGGGTGCCTGGATTGGTATAGGAGTTTTAGCCGGGGTTTGGGTAGTTATTCGCTTTGTCGGGCCGGCTTTCGGTTGGTGGAATGTCCAATGACTGGTTAAGGCTGCATCAGTTATCAGTTAGCTGAGTATCACTTAATTCTCTGCCATTATTATCGAAAATTGTCTCAAAGCTCTCATTTTTAAGCTTTTCTTTCAGTTGCTCTGGGTCATTGCGATCGCCGTAGATCTGTCGTACTCCGGCAACTGGAGCGGGTTTATTGCCACGAATGAACATCGGATTTTAGCAGGTCAAAAGCCTTATTTTAAAAGGTTTTTACCATTATTCAGCAACCCCTAATTAGTCAACAGAGGAGGTCAAAATTATGACTTTAGCAAAGGTAAAAAATCTGTATGATCAAGATTTTGCTTTGTGGATAGAGAAGACGGTTAAGCAATTAAAATCTGGGGATTTATCTCAGGTTGATTTAGAGAATTTGATCGAGGAGGTGGAATCTTTGGGAAGACGAGACAAAAGGGAACTAAAAAACCGTCTAATTACATTATTTGAACACGCTTTAAAACGCCGTTATCTTCCTTTATCCGACTGTTATCGAGGTTGGGAAGTAACAATTAAACGCTGTCAATCGAAGTTAAAAGATATCCTTAAAGATTCGCCTAGTTTATGCAGTTTTTTAACCGATATTTGTGATGATTGTTATCAGGAAGCGGTGGAGAATATGCGAATTAAATATGATGCTATTTTCCCCGATGTTTGTCCTTTTTCTAAGGATATTGATGGTTTATTAAATCATAAGTTTTGGGAAAGTTAAACTTTGATACTAAATCCGTTGAGTAGAGGCAATAGGCAATAGGGGGAATAAATAATCAGTCTTTAATAACCAGATTTAGTGTGATTTTCAAGGAATAAATTTAAGTTTAACAGGGAGAAAAATTATGACTTTAGCAAAGGTAAAAAATCTTTATGATCAAGATTTTGCTTTGTGGGTAGAGAAGACGGTCAAACAATTAAAATCTGGGGATTTATCTCAAGTTGATTTAGAGAATTTGATCGAGGAGGTGGAATCTTTGGGGAAAAGTCAACGCAAAGCGGTTGATAATTTTTTAACTCGTTTATTAGAACATTTATTAAAACGTTGTTATGTGGTTCTTCCCGATTGTTATCGGGGGTGGGAAATTGAAATTAGAAATTTTCGCAACGATTTAAAGAAGGAATTTAAGTATTCTCCTAGTTTGAAAAGGTTTATGATAGAGATTTTAGAAGAATGTTATCGAGAAGCTTTAGAAGCGGTGAAAGAGGATTATCCAGACTCTAATTTTCCCGATGTTTGTCCCTTTCCTGATGATATTGATGGCTTATTAAATCAGAAGTTTTGGCAAGATGAAAAATATGCCAGTTCCTAATCCTTGGGGGGAATTGCCATCACTTGATTCTCATTAACCACAACCAATTTACCGCCCAATTTTTCGATATTTTCCTTGGCTAACTTGCGGGTTTCTTCTTCTTTGCTATTCAGCCAGACTAACATCCATGCACCGACTCTAGGGGCGCGACTATCAGGATTAGTTTCTAAAAATTTTACCGTTCCCCTAGCGGATTTTTCGATAAATTCATTACCGGCAATTTTCGCCCAATCGGCGGCCATTTGATTCGAGTTTTTTGCCGCGGGAATATCGCCTAAAAATAATAGTTCATCGACTCCTTTATATAGCCAAAGAAAATAGGCATCAGTAACATCAGGAGTGAGTTTTGATAAACCTTTATTCATAATCTCAATCGTTCTTTCGGGTTTGCCAGCATTCACGGAAGAAGCCACGGACATCATCAAATAGGCGCGGATAAATTTGGGGTCATTTTTGGTGACAATCTCCATAAAATCGGGACTTAAACCGTAACCAGTTTCCCGGCGAGCATCCACATCGCCATAATATTGAATAAACTGCAACATTGACCAATTAGCCAACATATTGCCAAAGCCAAAAGAAGGCATATTTTTTAATAACTGAACCTGAGTATTTTCTAGGCGAGATTCTTGACTATAATTTCTTTCTGATAACTTTTCTTTTGTCAAGGTTTTCACCTTTTCCTGTTGCATTTCGACAATGGCCACCATTAGCCCACCGATAACAGCGACTAAACCAAGAGTTTTAAGTAAGGATAGATTGAGAGATTTTTTTGTATTTAGCATAGCTTTAAAGAAAAGTTGTAACTACCGAGGTCTTGACAAATTAGGAAAAAACCAGAACTTCCCCCTTGAGAACTTGAGTTAAAACTTGTAGGATGTTTTGACCTTGTTTTCTGGTTGTAGAAATTAGAGAACAAATCAGGGTAAAATGCTCCACACCCGGCCAAGAACGGAAACCTCCACTGATTTTTTGACGACACTTCATCTTTAGGAGAAACACTGTAGCATTTAATTTAACAAATATTACCGAGTATGGCAATTAAAGTTAACTCTATTTCTGGAAAGGATTCAATAAAAATACTTTCACCTCGATAATATTTCTGAATAGCTTGATAACTACCATGCAGCGGATGGCGATAAACTTCTAAACATTCTTCCTTGAGATTGACAATCCAAACCTCTTGAATATTTGCCTCCGCATAAAGAGGGATTTTAGTATAGCGATCATAATCGAGGGTAGAATCGGAAACCTCAATAATTAAATAGATATCTTGGGGACAAGGATGGGCCAAAGCATAGAAATCTTCACGAGGTATTAGTAAACTTAAATCTGGTTCTGGTTGAGAATTATTATTTAATCTAATCGGATTTTGTACTCCTAAGAGAATAAGATCGCCAAATTTTCGATAAAATAACTGAGTTAATCGATAAATACCAGCAGCATGACGGGTTCCCATCGGTGACATTTTGATAATTTCTCCTCGAATTAATTCCACTTTTTCATCGGGTTTGATTATTCCCTGGGTTGTCATTTTTTCGTATTCTTCCACCGTAAACTTACGGGTAATCAGTGATAAAGACATTTCAACTAAACTCCTACTTTCTCTTTATTCTATCTGGACAGCCTTCCAACGGGTGAATTATCGGCATCTAAACCATTAATCGGGGGGATAAACTAACTTTTTGGGGACTTACTACTGATTGTTCGGGGAAAATCAGCGGTTGCCATGGCGACAAAACCGCTAAATCTAACGTCTAGAAAGCTGGGGTCGGATCGAAACTGCCCCAAAAAAGCTACTATAGGTCAGTTGTCGATGTTAAAAAAAATAGCCGTTCCCCTCAGGAACATTAAGTCGAGAAGTTTTATGGTTAAGCGAAAACAGCCTTATAGTTTAATTTATCTGCTCACTCTGGCGATCGGTTTAGTGATTGCGATCGCACCTGACGGACAAGCACAAACCCCCGACTCAAACACTCCTGCTAGTGATCCTAACGAATTAAAACCCTTAAATCAAGCCGATAGTGTCCTGAGTCTTCAGGGGGGACAACGTTTAGTGGAAGAAGCGAACGCCGCTATTAATGCCGCTAAATACGATGTCGCTGTGGACAAACTCAATCAAGCGCGCCGGATTTTTAACCAACTATCTAACTATCATCTGCAATTAGCTAATAGTTTCTCAGGAATTGACCCGAAAGTATTCGATTCTCAGCGTCAAAGTGCTTTAAACACCGGACAAATGCGGGATGAAGCCACCTATAAGCTTGCTTTGGTCCATAGGGCGCAAAATCAGCCAGAATTGGCGGTTCCTTTGTTAATTCAGGTGATTCAATCCCAAAACCCCACCAGTGAATTAGGACAAAAAAGCTATCAACAACTCTACGAAATGGGATTTGTCAGCACACCCATCTCTGCACCGACTCCCACCTCCGCAACTCCTAGCAATCCCCCCCCACAGCAGTGAATTTTGTCCCCATTGACGAGCTTTCGGTAACAATGGGATCAGAGTATCTTTAATTGTTTTGAGGAGTTAAGATGGTTGACTTTCGCCAAGTAGAAGCGATGATTCAAGAACAAATCCCCGATGCACAGGTGATGATTCGGGATTTAACGGGAGGTGGCGATCATTTGGAAGCGGTGGTTATTTCTGGCGAATTTGCCGGCAAAACCCGCGTTAAACAGCATCAAATGGTTTATGGCGCTTTACAATCGGCACTGGCTACCGAAGCCATCCATGCTTTGGCATTAAAAACCTACACTCCCGACAGTTGGGCAGCAGAAAAATAACAGTTATCAGTTATCAGTTATCAGTTATCAGTTAATTTTTTTCTGGTTTTGTTTGTGGCTAATTATCTTCACACAACACAGTCTAATTTAATTACTCATGGTTAGTCCTTTACTGGAACCCTTTCGAGAAGCCTATCGCAATTTGGAACTTTTACCCCTGCGCTCGGATAAAGAATTAGAGCGTTTTGCTGTCAAATACGGCACAGAAATTATCGACGAATTAGAACAATTGGTAGAAGATAGTCCTTCGGAAGACGGAAAAATTATTCTAGCAGGACATCGGGGTTGTGGTAAATCAACCCTACTCTACGAATTTAAAAGAAAGTTAGATGATCGCTATTTTGTTGTTTTCTTCTCGATCTCAGACACGATCGAAATGTCAGACGTAAATCATGTTAATATTTTATTCTCGATCGCCGTTCAGATGATGTCAGAAGCGGAAGCCCAAAATTTAACTATTAAAGATTCTATTAAAAAAAGCTTTTATCAATGGTTTACTGAACAAATTCGCACCGAAACTAATCAAGCGGATGCCACTGTCGAAACAGGTTTTAACTTTTCTTCTTTACTAGCTCACATTAAAGGAATTCTCAAGATTAATTCGACTATTCGCGAGGAAATCAAACAAAAATATGAGCGGAGAATTACTGATTTAGTTGCCCAAATTAACATTATAGCTAGTGCGATCGAGTCCCAAAGTCAGAAAAAAATCTTGGTAATTGTTGATGACATTGATAAAATTGACTTAGCACAGGTAAGGGATATTTTTCAATCCCATATTAAAGCGATTATGTTGCCTAGTTTTCGGATTATTATGACTATTCCGATCGCCGCTTTAAGAGAAGTAGCTTTAAAGGCAACTCTCCAAACAGAAACCAACGATCAGATCGTACAAATGCCTGTATATAAACTCTTTAAACAGGGAGAAATTAATTCACCTAATGCTATACCGGATACGCAAATTATTGCTACTTTAACCGAGATTATCACTAAGCGCATCGATCCCGATTTAATCGATCCTGACACCCTCGAAAAAATTTGTCTTTATAGTGGGGGAGTGTTACGAGAGTTAATTCGCATTACTAATGATTGCTGTCGGGTTTGTTTGCGCTCAGTTCGTCGTTATCCTGATGATAATACTCTAAAAATTAATCAAGCTGTTTTAGAACAATCAATCACAGAACTTAGTCTCGATTTTGCTGAAAGTATCGGTACAGCAGATGAGGAAATTATTAAAACTGTTTATGAAAAGTCAAAACCGAAGGATCTCAAGGATCAAAATTTTCTAGATCTGCTGCAGGGTTTATACATTTTAGAATACCGCAATGGCGATCTCTGGTATAATGTGCATCCGATTGTGGTTGAGTTAATGAAAAAAAGAGGAACAATTTGAATGGGATATTATGAATAATGAAACATCTTCAATTATCGACCAAAACAAAAGAGAATACGAAGGTTTAATCGTGTCTCTAGAAGCAAATCAAAAGAGATTAAATATATTGATTTGTGTGTGTGATCAGGAAAAATTGCGAGAAGAAATCATCGATCGCTATAGCAAAGAATTAGAACCAGTAATCCCTTGTTATCGGATTGATTTAGATCAAAAAGAACCGAGTTTAAGAGCAGCAATTGCTAGTTTAGTCTCCAGAAAACCAGAGTTACTACAAAACAAAAACTCCGTGATCACAACCACAGGAGTGGAAAAATTACACTCGATCGAATGGCAACGGGAAAAATCGGAACTAGACAAATTTTTTGGTTATCTGCAATGGACAAGGGAAGGATTGCGAGAATTTCCCTATTCCATCGTTCTTTGGGTAACAAGCACAGTGGAAGTAAATTTACGCAAAAAGTCCCCCGATTTTTGGAGTTGGAGAAAAGGAGTTTTTCGCTTTATTTCTCCTCCAAGTAACTTTTTACCTTGTCAGGAATTTTTACCAATTTTACAATCTTTTGACGAAATTACTATAGATAAAGATATTCCTTTTATCTCTAAAGAAGACCTGTTAGAATTAATCGAGCAAATCGAGGTAAATAAAGGCAAAAAAGAGCCAAGATTAGCCAGTTTATATGCCAGTTTAGCTAAGATTTATAACCATCGTTTATTAAATCTGCCATTGTCAGATTATCGTCAGGAACAACAGCTTGCGATCGAGTATTATCAAAAAGCGATCGATTTACAAAAAGAGTTAAATCTAGAACTTGATTTAGTTGCGAGTCTCGACTCATTAGCAGGTATTTACTATTCCCTAGGAGAAGACCAAAAAGCGATCGAGTTTTATCAACAGTCCTTAGCAATCTTTCAGAGAATCGGAGATCGCTGGAGAGAAGCAGATTCTTACAATAATTTAGGCAATGCTTATCATTCCCTAGGAGAATACCAAAAAGCGATCGAGTTTTATCAACAGTCCTTAGCAATCTTTCAGGAAATTGATGATATAAAGGGAGTAGCGTATTGTTACAATAATTTGGGCAATATTTACAATTCTCTAGGAGAATACCAAAAAGCGATCGAGTTTCATCAACAGTCTTTAGCGATCAAACGGGAAATCTCTGATATAACAGGAGAAGCTTATTCCTATCTAGGTTTGGGGAATGTTTACGGTTCCCTAAGAGAATACCAAAAAGCGATCGAGTTTTATCAACAGTCTTTAGAAATCTTTCAGGAAATGGAGTCTATCATAGGAGAACCAAAGACTCTGTTTAATCTGGGAGTTACCTACTATAAACTCAAACGTATAGCGGAAGCGAAAGAAGCATATCTTCAAGCGCGGAAATTATTTCAAGCATTGGGGTTAGCAGGATATGTTCAATATTGTGATCAGGCAATTCGGCAATTATAATTAACCAGTTGCGATCGAGTAAAAATTTGTTGCTTACCCCTTGACTTTTGCTTGTTTTAATGATAAGAATTAGCGGACTTGATTGCTTATCTCACCCGATTTTAAGCCAAAACTGGTTAAAAACCGCCATAACGTTCCTCTAACCAGGGATCACCTCGTCGATGGTAGCCATTAAGTTCCCAGAAACCCAATTGCTCTCGATCGAGAAATTCTAAGCCATTAATCCATTTAGAACTTTTCCAAGCGTAGAGATGGGGGACAACTAAGCGCAGCGGACCACCGTGGTCGGGGGGTAAAGGTTGACCAAACAGTTGAAAAGCGAAAAAATTATCCTCGTGCAGGAACTCCTCTAGGGTGAGGTTAGTCGTATAACCCCCATAACAGTGTTGCATGACGTGGGTAGCTTCCGGCAGCAGGTCAATTAAGGTCATCAAATCCAATACCTTAACTCCCGTCCAAGTCACATCTAATTTTGACCAACGGGTGACACAGTGAAAATCCTTGGTAAATTCCGACTGCGGTAGGGCCATAAAATCCGACCAGTTAAAAGTTTTAGTCGTGGCCACCTTTCCCCAAACCTTGAATAACCAGTTCTCGGTCTTGATTTGGGGAGTATCCCCGTAGGTAAGCACAGGAAAACCAGTAGCGAGATATTGGCCCGGGGGAACTCGGTCTTGATCGGGGGATGCTGGTTTTTTAAAGAATTTGCCTAACATTAGTTGAGACTCGCGACGAAAATTTTAAACAAATCTTAAAATATTAGGGAGCGAAAAGGTTTTCTCTACCTCACTCCCCACCATCAAGTTATTCCTCGTCTTCCCCTTCTTCTTCCTCTTTAGTGGGATAGACAAAGCTGTTAGAACGACCAGAAAGGACAGATTTACCCAAAGATAAGGCTTTTTGCGCTTCCCGAGCCGCTTGCTTTCTCCAGTGCGCTCTCCGTTGGTCGCGCTTGGCATTTGAGGTTTTCTTCTTGGGACAAGCCATAGTATTTTAACGATAGTTATAGACTCACAACCTTTCTATGGGAGTAAAAGCAATATCTCCCAGGACAGTGACATACTTACCCGCTAAAATTTCCTGATTTAATTGTTGGCGAATTTGTTCGAGGGAAAGTGTACTGAGTTTATTTTTATCATCCACCCGTTTTAAGGCCTCGACAAAAACTTGAATTCCCGTAAAAGCTTGAGCGGTAAATTGGGGCGGTGCTTTTTGGTTTCAGACCCAAATTTTCGATGAGAAAATCGAGGGATTAATGGTACGGGTTGGTTATCAGGAATTTACCAACCGGGGGATTCTCTTCGCTGTGGTTGCCGTCTTGGGAGGTGCTGCTAAACTTTTTGGTTTTTTCCCCAATCCCTAAAAGTGGCTCCTAGAAACAGTTCCTTCCCTTATGATTATAATAAATGGCCGCTCAAAAACCCGAAAACCCCATAAAAGTATAGCAAAATGTCTAACGAAACTGTCAGCTATTCCCTTGAATCCGTCCTTAAGGAAATTAAAGACAGCATCAAGGAAGTCAACCAGAAAATGGACACCTTGCAACAGAATGTCAACCAAAAAATCGATACCCTGCAAAAAGATGTCAATCAAAAAATCGATACCCTGCAAAGAGATGTGAGTGATTTAAAGGTAGGACAAGCTAAACTAACCGAGAAAGTCGAAGGGATGGATAAAAGACTAGAAAAAGTAGAAAAC
>VYLQ01000313.1_pt1 | contig 15144 bp, 14 predicted proteins | sample 5115351 | NCBI WGS metagenome assembly VYLQ01 (sample SAMN12291776, study PRJNA351875) | freshwater metagenome | isolation source: freshwater lake | place: USA: Michigan, Lansing Lake | collected 2013-08-14 | reverse complement strand
CCCGATCACCCCTAGCTAAGGCACTTTTTGATGGGAAAAAAGTCTAAAAGTATTATCCAACAAGGTTTTTATATTTATTCAGCAGACCCTAAGTAGGGGGAGAGCCTTCGAGAGCCACCTTCCAATAAGGGACTTGCGCTTTGATCATGTGCCATAGGGCTGGTCTGATTCTTCTACAGAGCGATTTTCAAAGCCGGGATATTATTCCCACGCAAGTCCCTAACTCTTATCGCCAGTGGAGACAAACAGGGTCGAGGTAGAAATGTTGAAAATTACGGTAGTGGTTTTGATGGAAAGCGATGAGGATGGTCATAATTTCGCTTAAAGTCAAGATTTTACCACGTTTACGAGCTTTATTATCGGGCCAAAGCCTTGTCTGTTCTAATTTAGGTTCAAATACACGGCATCCGTCATCGACAGGACGGAAAAGAGCTTCTAGACTGGACATAGATGGGTTGGGGGTGCTGATACGGTTATATATTTTTCAGCTTACTAGCCCCCGCCTTTTCTTTCCACTCTTATCCCGAACTGACGTTATGTAAGCTGTTAAGTATCTAAATTTCCGAAGTGATCTAAACTAGACAAGGGTATGGGAGGATAATTTTTTCCTACACTTTAATTCCTAGTACTTGTGTATGGGTTCCCCGCGCTTGGGTGACACCGATGGTTCTTTCCGATGCTTCAATCATGGGCCGACGCAAACTAACAACAATAAACTGTGCTTGTTGTGCTTGTTTTTGGATCATTTTAGCCAATTTCTCTACATTGGCCCCATCTAAAAACATATCCACTTCATCAAACGCATAAAAGGGAGAAGGACGATATCTTTGTAGGGAAAAAATAAAGCTTAAAGCGGTTAAAGATTTCTCACCCCCAGACATGGAACTCAATCGCTGTACGGGTTTTCCTTTCGGATGTGCCACCAGATTTAAGCCACCATTAAAGGGGTCATTTTCGTCTTCTAGTTGTAAGTAACCATCACCATCGGACAGGGTGGCAAATATATTCTTAAAGTTTTCGTTAACAGCAGTAAATGCTTCCTGAAAAGCATTAAATCTGAGGGTGGTAAAGTTTTCTATCCGTAAAAGTAATTCGGTTCTTTCTCCTTCTAGGGTTTGCAGTTTTTCTGATAGTTCATCTAATCTCTCTTTAGTTTTTTGGTGTTCTTCTAAAGCTAACATATTGACAGGTTCTAAAGCTTCTAATTTCTTTTGTAACTGCCGAATATCGCTTTGAATTTTCTCGAAATCTCGCTCGCTTTCGGGAATTTCTGGTAGGGGATTGGGTAAGTCACTTTCTAGTTGACTAATTTCTGTCTGTAAAGTGGTTCGTAATGCTTGTCTTTCCTCTTGATTGTTGACTAACTTTTCTGATTGCCAGATAGCCTGTTGTTGTTGGTTTTGTTGTTGTCGCAAAACTGTCTCTAATTGGTCTCTTTTTTGCTTGGTTTCTCCTAGTTGTTGCGATAATTGCTGTAAAGCTTGATTGATTTCTAAAATATTGTGATCAAGTTTTTCTATCTCCAGATTTCCGATATTGCTCTGATTAACTGCATCGGTGATTATTTTCTCAATCTCGGTAATTCTATCCGCAGACTCTTGACTTTTTTCCTCTAGTCTGATTTGTTGATTTTGTAGGTCTTTTAACTGTTCGCGGACTGTAGCGAGGTGATTTTCTTGGGTTTGTAACTCCAATTCTTGAGCGCGAATTATTCCCTGTACCTGTTGCCATTCGCTATGGGTATGATTGGCCTCTAAAGCAGTTAATTTCTCCTGTTCTTGCTGTAAAGATAACTCTAACTCAGGAATTTCTCTGGTTAATACTTCTAACCGTTGACGAGAAATAGTAATTTCCTCTTGCTGGCCCGATAATTGACGGTTTAAATCCTCTTTTTCTGTGGTTAAACGTTGTAAATCCTTGCTTAATTGTTGTAGAGATAATTGATTTTCCCGATGACTCTGACGGGTTTCGGTTAACTGTTGGGTTAACTGACTGATAAGATTATTAAACTGGGTAATTTTTTCTTCGTTGCGGGTAAGAATGCGATCGATTTCTGCTAATCTTTCCCGTAGAGATTCCGCTTCACTAGACTCTTTCGGAGAAATTTTACCAAAACGCAGCCCCGATCGCGTCGGTTGGCTGCCTCCGGTCATAGCGCCAGTCATCTCTAATAACTCGCCATCCAAAGTAACGATGCGATATTGATTGATATAATAACGGGCAGAATCTATATCCTCGAAAACCACCGTACTGCCAAAAATATAGTTAAAAACCTCCCGATACTGGGATTGAAACTTAACTAAATTCACCGCTAAATCCAGATAACCCCGCGCGTGACGCAGAGAGGAAAGATCTTGGGGACGGGGAGGACGAATTTTATTCAGGGGTAAAAAAGTGGCCCGACCGATGCGACGCTGTTTTAGTAAGGCAATTCCGGCAGCCGCAACGCTATCATCTTGGACGACTACATGACCTAAACGACCTCCGGCTGCGATTTCAAGAGCAATTTGATAACTTTCCTCTACTTCGCCCAATTGTGCCACTAATCCGCAGATTCCGGGCAAATCTGACTGTAATAATATTTGAGTAGCATAGGTTCCCTGGGCCTCCTGTTGAGCTTGCTTAGTCGCTTCCAGTTTATCTAATTCCCTCTGTTTGTCCCGTTGTTCCTTGAGCAGACGTTTTTGGGTGTCCTGACTGATAACGCGATTTTGTTCGGCAATGGTGAGTTTTTGGGCTAAATTTTGGATATCGGGTTCAGAATTATTAATTTTTTGTAATATTTCTTGACTTTCTTCTGTTTTTGTGCTAATAACTTGCTCTAATTCTTGCAGACGTTGACCAGCTTCTATTATATTAGTTTGCAATCGATCGCATCTTTCGGTCAATTGGGCCCGTTGGCTACGGTAGGGGTTTAATTGTTCCTGAAGACGGGTAATATTGCGGGAAAGGTCACTTTGTTCTTTTACCCAAGCTTCTGACGCTTCCGCGAGACTACTTGCTTGCAGACGATGGGTTTCTAGGGTTTCCCTTGCGGTTTGAGTTGTCCGTAGGAGATTGGGTAAAATTTCAGTTTCTAAACGGCTTTTTTCAGCAGTAATCTGGTTTAATTCGCAATTATAACGATTAATTTCCTCTAAAAGTCTGTTTTTCTGTGCCTGAGATTCTTTTTCGAGGTTTTCTAACTCTTTTTGTCGTTGTTGCTGTTGTTGTCGTTTGGCCTGTTGACTTGCTAATCGGGAAGTTAGGGACAGGTGTTCATCTTCCCCGAAAGCTTTGACCTGTTGATTGAGTTTCTCTAATTCTTGACTATTTTGGGCGATTTGTTCGGATAAATTGGCGATAGTCTCGGTTAAAAGCTGTTTTTCCTTTTCCCCAGCTTGAATTTGTTCTTTTACTTGCTGGCAGCGCTGCTGGAGATTTTGCCAATGGAGGACAATTTCCCATTGTTGTTTTTCTTGGACTTGGGCCTTGAGTTTTTGGTATTTTTCGGCTTTAATGCGATCTAGTGCTAATTTCTCGAGAGATTTTTGCAATTCTGTGGCAATAATTTGGCAGCGTTCTTCCCTTTCTTTAACCGAATCGATATTCTCCTTAGTTTTCTCAATTTTGCGGTCAAATTCAGCTACTCCTGCCAATTCATCGATAATTTCCCGTCTTTCCTTAGCATTCATGCTGATAATTCGGGTTACGTCTCCCTGTAACACCACGTTGTACCCTTCAGGATAGATGCGTAAACGGTTTAACTGGTCGTGAAGTTCACTAACCGTACAGGTTTCCCCATTGATATAGTAGGTAGAAGTATAGCTGCCACCCTTGGCCACTTTTAAGCGTCGGGAAACCGTCCAATCCCTATCGGTTGCGTCGGGAATATCGGCAATATCAAAAGTCACCGAAACACTCGCTTCGGTGCTATGACGTTGACTGTTATAGCTGTGATTGACTAAATCCGGCAATCTTTCGGCCCGCATTCCCTTGGAAGTAGCTAATCCCAAGCAAAATAACAATGCGTCGAGGATATTCGACTTTCCCGAACCATTTGGACCAGAAACCACCGTAAACCCCGGTAAAAAGGGTATAGGAGTTGTTCCCCCGAAGGATTTGAAGTGTGAGAGTTCGACCTTTTTGATGTAAACCATGGCAATAAGCAAAAAGTAGGCAAGCTATCAGCTGTCAGCTTGAATCGATAAGGGATAACTCCGGTTTATCCTTGAAAATATCCTCAGACTTGACCGGAGATGAGTTTGATTAGTTGCGTAGTTTGAAAATTTTATGACAACACCCTTATAGAAAAATATAGCTGATAGCTCCCTTAGATGGCTTGAATCCATTCTTTGACTTGGTACTCTGTCCAGATGCCATTTTGCCAGTAGGGATCTGCTTCGATTAATTCCCGCACTTCTGACTCGCTGGCTGCCTGATAAATTCCGAAAACTTGGCTTAAATCTGCCGTTGGTCCGATAGTAATGAGAATTCCCCGTTCTTTCTGTTGATTTAATCCCTCTAGATGCGCTTGACGATAGGGTGCGCGTCTTTCCAGCACGTTTTCACAATAACTACCCCAAATAACAAATTTCGGCATATTTGACCTGTACTCTCTTGATCTGTTACTATTTTATGATCGAATCGTCAATCAGACTAAATCGATCTAGAAAAGTGGGGGAGTACACAGAATCTACATTTTACTATAGCGGTTTTCACAGAAGTGAGTCCCGATTGAAACGCTGGCCTATCTATCAATGGATTTACTATATCTAATTAGACTGAAAAACGCTATATATAGATTAGCTAATCCAGATAGGTTTTCTATTGTATTTAAGTAGGTGGGTGGAATTAAATATAAGATGAACGTAGGTTGGGTTGAAGCATGAAACCAAACGCCCGCATGGGTTACGAAGTGCGCTAACCCATCCTACAAATAATTGTGCCTCCCTACTTAATAAAGATAAGCGTAAGTCAAAATTTTCCCTGATCAATCAGGGCATTGGTTCGACAGTATAGATTAATAAAAGTTGATTCTTTCACGTTCCACAACTAAAGGTCTTTTTAAAATTCTCATGTGCATTAAGCCAATATATTCGCCGATAATACCGATAAAAAATAGTTGCACAGAAGCGAGTAAAAATAGTCCGACCATGATTGGTGCGGTTCCTAAAGGAAAATAATCCCAGAACAACAATTTGGCGATTAAATAACCTAACGCCACTACCAGACTCAAGAGAGACAAAGCAAAGCCTAACATGGTGGCCAGTCGGAGGGGAACTTGGGAGTGACTGGTAATACCCAGCATCGCCTCGCTATAGTATCGATAGAAGTTGTAACTACTAATACCCCGTTTTCGCCGTTGTTGTTGATACTCAAAAGAGAAACTTTCAAAACCCAACTCTTCAATGAGTCCCCTAAAATAGGGATAGGGATCGTTAATCTCTCGTAGAACATTGATGACTTTCTGATCGTATAACCCGAAACCTGTAAAGTTTCTAGTAACTTTTATATCTGAAAGATTATCCATTAAATAATAAAAAATTTGTCTAGCAAAATAGAAAAAAGCTCCTTCTTTCATCGGCGTTTTAACCGCTTTAACAACTTTATAGCCTTCTTCCCACTTCTTGACAAATTCTAGGATTAATTCGGGAGGATCTTGCAGATCTGCTACAATAGGAATAACCGCATCTCCGTAACACTGGAGAATACCATGGTAACCAGAACGAACGGGACCGAAATTTCTCGCATTAACGATGACCTTGACCCCGGGGTCTTTTTGAGCAATATTTCTCAGTATATCAACAGTTTTGTCGTGAGAAGCGTTATCAATAAAAAGATGTTCATACTCATAGTTAGGTAACTGATTAAAGACTTCTTTAACTCGTAGGTAAAGGTCTTCAACATTTCCTTCCTCATTATAACAAGGGGTCATAATCGTAATTTTCTTCATCATTTCGAGCCTTCCCTAAAAACAAATAGTTTCATTAAGACAAAAGAGATGACAGCCAGAGGAAAAACTAAGATAGCTCCAGCAATAAGCATTTTGGTTTTCTGTTCGATATTTATATTCATTGCGTCGACAACTCTCAGAGCTTCAACATTCAACAGAAAAGTTGCCACATAAACTAAGACAAAACGAAAAATCAATTTGTTGTTTTTGCTGCCAAAAACCAGTCTTCCTGTGGTTTGAAAGTTAAATAAAACTCCCAGAATAGTAGCCAGCAATACAGCATACTTATAATCCAGTCCAATTAAGATTAGCGTACCATAGAGAAAATAACTAAAAAGGGTATTTAGTACGCCAACTAACAAAAATCTGGCAAATTTATGCTTTTTGACAATACCGACAAGTTTATTTTTTTTAAGAAGATACATTTTACGATTTATCTCCAATAGACAGTTGCGATTTTTTATATGTTATGATAATTTGGATTTTATTTATAGGTAAATCCTCCATCAATAATTATACTTTGTCCGGTGAGGTAGGTATTGGGATCTTCTAGGTTCTGTGTGATAAGTTTAGCTTACATAGGATCGATCGATCTTTGTGTCCTCTGTGTCTCTGTGGTTCCTTCCACTTCCTCGCTAGGAGGAATGTATCTTAGAGTACATTGTACCCACCAAACCCAAGAGAGCCGGCACTGGAGGGGAATGGAAGCGGCAATTCCCGCCAACTGCTTAGGTGAGTTGTTAGCAAAAGTTAGCTCCGTCCCCACATAACCTGGACAGACTGCATTAACTAGAATACCATAGGTGGCGAATTCTAGAGCAGCACTGCGGGTTAGGGCGTTCAGTCCGGCTTTGGTGACAGAATAGACTGAAAATAGAACTGATGTTAAAAACTCTACCCCAGCCTGCGGTTTTCATGGCTGGAGAAAACCCTTTGATTAATTGCATGGGGCGATAATCTCAGTCCCTTGATTCTCTAGAAATGAAGCTATAGCCACTCCAATTCTGCGAGAAGCTCCTGTAATTAGGGTTTGGATGAAGACGCAAGGTTTTGAAGCACGATTCTCTCAAAATCTGGCACCTGTTTCACGAGAAAAGCCACAAAACCCTTACCTTGCCTACATTTCACATTTATTCAGCCAGCCCTAATTAGAGCTTTATGGTTTGTTAAATTTGTCATAAAATAAATTCTCATAGTGAGTCATCCTTTGTAAGCATCTTTTCGATGTCTACAACTCAGAATGATGACAACTGAGCCTTGATCGTCAATTTCATAACGCACTCGATAATCACCTACCCTAAGACGATATTCATTGGCATAGCCTTTCAACTTTTTAACTCCCGAAGGACGGGGTTCGTCAGTCAGCAGAAGGATTTTTTCGTTCAGGCGAGTTTGCACATCATCTGGAAAGCTTTTCAACTGCTTCTGCACAGGTTTAGGGATGATGACTTCGTAATTCATGAAGCTTGTTCAGATTGATTAGTGATATATTCTTGAATAGTTTGATAGTCGCCTATCTGATAAGCTTTTCGTGCTTCCTCTACTTCAGCTAACACCTGTGGATCGTTTTCCATGGAATCTTCTTCTGCTTCAAAAATCTGATCTTCCAGAATTTCCAGAAGTTTTCGCTTCCCTTCTACATTAAGGGAAGTAATTGCCTCTATTAAGGACTCTAAGGAAACTTGCATTCTAACCATTACCATACTGTTTGTCCTCCAATTCTTACACATTTAGCTTGATTCAAAAATATCGATATAAGCAGCAATTGAATCGGGTTGGGAGAGAGCCAATTCTGAGCGTTTCGGGGCGATAATCTGAATTCCCTGACTCTCTAGTGCTGGGGCTATAGCTGCTCCAATTCCGCGAGAGGCTCCTGTAATTAATGCTTTGTGTTTTGCGGTATTTGTCATAAAATAACTCATCAGCTTAATTGTAAATCTACCTGAATCTTATGATTTGGCTGTCATAGAAGGCAGAACTTTTAAGATATCAGGAAAAGCAGAAATTTTATGTTCCGCCTCCAGATAGGCTTTGCCATAGCCATAGCTTACAGCAATAAATGAAGCTAAACCACAAACTGAAGCAGCCCTAGCATCATCCTCTGAGTCGCCAACAAACACTGTCCTTGCTGGATTTAGATTATGTTTTTGGATTAAATAATTTGAGGCTGCTGTTTTTGAAGAAAAGTGCGGACAGATAGCATCGGGTGAAATTGCTTCGACAAAAAAATGAGATAATTTTAGAAACTCTAGTATCTGGGTAGTGGGGAGAGTCGGTTTGTTCGTGACTATAAAGGCTTGCAGTCCTGAGTTGACTAACTGGGAGAGAGTTTCTGCAACACCTGGATAGGGAATTGATTGCAGACAGCTTTGGCGATCATAAATTTCACGATAAGCTTTTTCTAGCATTGATAGGGTCTCTTCAGTCGGACAATTTAGTGACTGTGAAAAGATTTCTTTAATCGGAGGACCGATGAGGTGTTTGGAAAATCGATGCTCGACGTTGGGTAGCAGCAGGTCAATGGCAGATAGAACAGCATTTTCGATTCCAGGATGAGAATCAACCAAAGTTCCATCAAGATCAAACAAAATTGCTTCTACATTAAACATCGGAATTAAAAACAACACTCTCAATTACTCGACTTTTTATTACAGGGATGATGACTGCTCCCGTTTCATGGGAAATTTCAGTAATCAAGGCTTTATGATGCTTTGTTAGATTTGCCATAGATTAACTTATTAATTGAATTGCGATAGCGCTCTTCCATCATTTCTAAGCGAGCATCATCCTCCCGATGAATTGCCCCATAGTAATTCTTTTTATTTTTCAGCCACATAAGCTCAAATTCAACCGCCTTCAAAAAAGCCTCCTCTGGGTTATTGATGGCTTCCGGACAACGGAAGACAACCTTTCGGGTTTCAAAGCGATCAAGATGTCCTTCAGGAAAGGCTTTAAAGAAAGGTAATGAATGAACGGAAACCCCACCGCCTACAACCACTTTTAACCCCGCTGATTTCGCTTTTTCAGCAATTTTCAAGGCAATATCTAGGACTTGATCGCTATTAATATCTTCACGAGTTAATCCCATAGAACCAGACAAGTCAACTCGCCCAATCACCACCCCACTTAAAGACTTGATTTCGGGCAAGGATAACATTTCATCAAAGTTTTTGAAAGCTGTAATCGTTTCTAAGTTAATCAGAAATTCTACATCTTCTTTGTGATCACTGCCAAAGCCAATGTTGATCGCATTCAGGTATTTTTTCAAGGCGTAGGCCGTTTCTACCATGGGAGCAATTACCCGTTCAGCCCCTAAGCTAGTAGCATCAAACATATCCTTGATGGCCTCACAGCCACCAATTTTTAAGTTTAAACCCAAGCCGGCTGTAAGACTAACCTCTTTGAGGCGCATTGCCTCTTCCATGCGAGTGCCTTCCGCTTCAAATTCGGCTTTGACTCCACAAACGTTATAGTTCTCCTTTAACTCCAATAAAAGTTCCACCATTCGTTTTTCCATCGAGTTCATAGTTTTCCTGCTCCTTGATTAGCCAGTTTTAAGTTTGAACTTTGAAAGAGTATAACCTATTCGGTTATCGGTGCAACAATCATATTACTCATAAATTCATCCCGATCTAGGAAGGGGGATAAATCTTCTAAGGGAGAAGATACCATGCGCCCATCATCCAAGCGACGAGAAGACAACTTAGGAGCAAAGGGTTGATTGAGATCTAAAAACACCTCACAGATATGAGAACCTTCCCCAGCAAGGGTTTCTTGAATAGCTTGCTGCATAGTTGCGTGTTCTCGGCAAAGTCGGTAAGGGATTCCATAGGCCGCCGCTAACTTTTCAAAACTGGGAAAGGTCACGCCACTTTCCGGTCCACAACCGACAATATTATCGGCAAAGAAATTCTGCTGAGTTTGACGAATCGAGTGATAGCCTTGATTATTGAGGACAAAAATCTTGATCGGCAGTTGATATCCCACTAGGGTTTGTAATTCTTGTAGGTTTAATTGAATGCTGCCATCCCCGGCAATACAAATCACTCGCCGCTTACCACTACCAATGCAAGCACCAATCGCCGCGGGTAGATCGTATCCCATGGAGGCACAACCAGAGTTAGTATAGAGGCGCTGTCCCTCTTTGATTAATGCCGCTTGAAATGTCGTCACACAGGCAGTTCCATCACCTGTCACCACGATTTCATCCGCAGGGAGTTCCTTAAAGAGTGCTTGGGCAAAGCAATAAGGGTTAACTGCCCCTTGTGTTAGCCAATACTCGGGTAAGACAGTGGGATATTTTTCCTTACGAATCAAACACCAGTCTAGCCACTGTTGATGGTGTTGTGTTGGCTCAACTTCCCGTTGCAGTAAATGCGCCAAGAAGTCGGCTATATCGGCGTGAATAGGTAGATCCGGCTTGAGTGTTGGCTTTTTCAGTTCTGACTCGTCAATATCTACAATAATTTTATAGGCTTCCCGGGCAAAATTTTCCCAATTGTAGCTCACTTGGCGGATATTGAGCCGGCAACCTAAAACTAATAAGAAATCAGAATTTTGGACGGCAAAATTGCCAGGGCGATCGCCGACCGTGCCTGGCCTACCAATATAGTAAGGATGATCGTTCCAGATCAGATCGTGAGCGTTCCAAGCTGTAACTACAGGGATTTTCCAAGTATTCACTAAGCGCAGGAAGTCTTCATAAGCCCTCCCTAAACGAATTCCCGAGCCGGCGTAGATAACCGGGCGTTCGGCGGTTTTCAGTCGGTTGATAACTTGTTCACAGGTGGCTGCTAGATTGGTGGTAGTATATTTGATGGCATCTTCTTTAGGGTCGTAGCCCGGTAGAGATGTGGGATCAATCTTAGCTCCTTGCACGTTCATCGGTATATCTAACCAGCAAGGACCGGGACGGCCAGACTGAGCCAGATGTAACGCTCTTTCAAGATGGTAGCGAATTGACTGAGGATCTGTCACCATTACGGCATATTTAGTAATCGGCTCCACTAATTTAACAATATCAATTTCCTGATCTCCCAATTGTCTGAGGGGTAAGTCTGTACTTCTGACTACGGTTTCCCATTTTACCTGTCCAGAAATAACAATCATCCCAATAGAATCTGTCCAAGCTCCATAGACTCCGGTAATGGCATTAGTTCCCCCCGGTCCTGTGGTTACATTGAGAGCGGCGAGGCGGTTTGTCAAGCGATAGTAGCTTTCAGCGGCCATAGCACAAGCTTGTTCGTGGTGGCAACAGGTGTAGGATAGTCCTGGACAGCGCCCGAAAGCATCATTCAGGTGCATCGCCCCACCACCGGTGAGCAAAAAAATATCATGGATGCCATGGTTGACAAGGGTTTGGGCGATATAGTCGGCAACTCTGATCATTTGAGTCTCCAAATCATGACAATTTACACTTGCTTTCAATAAGACAAAACGTGAACTTGGCGATCCTTATTTATTCAACTTTTATAGCGATAATTTTAGCTCCGTAGCTCAGAGGAACTCAGAAAAATGCCTTACATCTGCATGAGGACAAAGAGTTTTTACGTGATTAATTAACTCAACGGAACTGAACCTAGTTAGAACCAGAACGGCATCTACGGAATGATCTGACAACAAAATATGTTCTTTGTCGACAGGGAAACCCCTGACATTTGGAGTGGCTTGGCTGAGATAATTGTCCACATAATGAGCGAATTTACTAAGATCCAGCTTTCCGTATTCGACCAAGCAGTCTAGGAGACGTCCCATCCCGAAGATAACTGGAACGTTTTTCTCAATAAGCCAGATTTCTATTTTGGTTACTAGCGAAAGAACTTTCGCTCTGTTGGATTCAATGTCTTGCTTGTAGCTTTTAATTGTATCGATCAGTTTAAGAGCTTCTTGCTCAAGACTTTTACTAGGTATCCACGAGGTAGAACGAGTTCTATTTAACTGTAGAAGCAGTTCCACAGTGAAACCATCATCGTCACAAGATAGTACATCAAACCCCAAAGACGATAGATAATCGCGAAGTACACCGCCTGCAAAATAAAATAAATGCTTGTCATAGAAGTAGTCATCGTAGTTATTACCTGCAGCTATGGCCTTGACATTTGGAACGTCAAGAAAAAAGTAGCCACCTTTCCGTATCACACTTGCAACATAGTTTAAATATTTCTTGGGGTCACGATAATGCTCTAAAGTATGACAGGAATAAACTAAATCGTAGGGTTTAGGGGGTTTGTGTTCATAATATTTTGAACATATGAGATTAATTTTAGGATTATTGCGATAGGATTCTGTCATGTAATAATCTGACTCGATACAATCTATCGAGGGGATCTCGAAGTAGTCAATAGCTCTAAGGGCAAAGTTGCCTCGCGCAGATCGCATATCAAGAATATGTGTTATTGATTTTTTGTCGCGTAGGTAGCGATCAAAATGCGCGAATGGCTTATGCGCCATTTGCTGCTTTCCTACCCTTACTTCAGAGTAGTCAGCATCACAGCTAAGCTTCTCAATTACAACTCCATCAGGCCAATGCTTTTCGTTTATTTTTTCATACTTGATTTGGTCATAAATTGCCTGAACTAAGCTACAATTTTTGCAAATACCTATCCGAAGAGAAACTGCACTTTTATGCGGTTTATATAGAATCTCTGTATTGTCGGATTCGCAGAGTACACAGGAAAACATAGGTCAGTCAGCCTCCATTAAAGCGTGATTCTGAATTCAATTATACACCAAGTTAGGATCTATGAGCGATGAATTAACTCTAGACTCTAGAAATTCTTCAAGGGACGCAATACACTTTTTATTGCGATCTACTAATTCTTCAAACTGAACAGTTAATAACTCAGCATCCTGGACTGAGGCACTTAAGAGAGATTGGTATGTATCAAGATACTGCACAAAATTTTGATATGGTATTTTATAGTTAAAATGATTGCTAACTATTTTGTTGTTGTTTTCTAATGTTTTTTTAGTAAAGAGATTAGAACCATAATGCTTTTTCATGGAAGATAATACGGATTTTTCGTTTCTTGTAATTACGATTATTTTTGGGTGACACACTCTATAATAACTAAAAACGATACAAAGTCGAGGATCCTTTATGATCAAGTTTTTGGGTTGAGAAAAAATATCTGTGTAAGATTCGGCCAATAGAAAAATCTGCTGTGCAGTCTTGCACCCATATCTCTCATAACACTGATACCACTTTTGTCCCTTTGCCATTCTTGTAAGACCCCAGTTATCCCAAGTATTTCCAGTATAAAAACTCACGTTATCTACAAAACCAGGAGGCAAGTATACAGTTGTTTGATCAAGATCGTAGCTAAAGTTTTTACTAAGGGAATTAATGTATGGCTTGGGTGTCGCAAAATTTTTTAATGCAGATTCTTTGGACGGTAAATGCAGAAAGCTAAATGATTCGCCATGCATCATCCTGATCAACTGATCATTAAGAAGCGTAAGTCTCGTCTCTTCGTAGTATCCATGCTGATTAAATTCAGATGGTCCTAAACTTACAGAATCATTCCTTATCTTGGTAGTAAAGCCTGCCGAACAAATAAGTCTTGCGATCATTGAGCTACCGGATCTAGGCAGGCTCAGGATAAATATGTTTTTTCTTAAAGTCTCACTTGAATGTCTCATGCCAACTTCTGTAATCATTTACCAATTTCTCTACTACTCTTTGGTTGCAAATACGGTAATAATATCATGGAGGTTCTTTGGAATTGGAATATTACCAAGGGAAAATCTGGACAGGAGCAAGTAAATTTTGTAGAAAATAGAGTTTTTATTACCTCTAGATAATCTGTAGAACACGGTCTTTTTAACTTTATAATAAAGTTGCTGACGCATAATCAATAGTTCGGATAATTGATTCTCTTAAGGAAATCAAGGGTTTAAGTTGTAGTTCAGAAAACGCTCGTTTTACTGAAGGAACGTAACGTTCAGCAGGTTTACCGGGGATAGGTTCTTTAGCTATAACTACCTCAACTTTTGATGCAAATGTACTGGCAACAACTTCCGCCAGTTCAGCGATAGTTAAATCCTCATCTGAACCGACATTGTAAGGATAGCATGATTTTCCCTTAAACAAAATTGTCCACAGCCAAATCGCCAAATCTGCTGCGTAGAGATAAGAACGATAAGGAGTACCATCCCCCCTGACGAGAATTGACCCCCCCATTAGACCATCTAAAATAAAATTACCAATGGCAAAATGGGTATCCAGTGGCAAATAGGGACCGACAAAGGCAAAGCAACGAGCAATTTTCGTTTCTAAGCCATGTTGTTTAGCATAAAGGGTGCAGAGCATTTCTGCTGCCCGTTTTCCTTCGGCATAAGCATAACCCGGATTAGTTAAATCAGGAGAGCCTAAATAATCTTCGGAAACATGGGTTATCTCAGGGGGTTGTTTGCCATAAACGGCACCGGAACTGGTTAATAAGAACTTTTTAGCCTGACAGAATTTAGCAAATTCTAAAGTATGTCTTGTTCCCTCGATAATCGTATCAAACATCAATAAGGGATCTTCTTGATTTAGTTTGGCACTAGCTTCAGTGGCACCATGAATAATATAAGAAAACTCCCCTTCAGGAAACTGAAATGACCTAACATCACCGCTATGGAATTGAATAGCGGGATGATTGGCTAAATGAGGAGCTTTTTGCCTGAAACTATCAGGATTTCTGGTTAAAACAACTGCCGATGCTTTTAAGTCTAGCTGATCATTAGCCCAGATAAAACTCTCTAATAACCAACAGCCAAAAAAGCCTGTACCTCCGGTAATAAATATTCGTTGTCCCCGCAGTTCTTCCCACAGGGTTTTAGTATGGGCAAGAATATGATTTAAATCATTTGTTAGAAGATTGGTCATCAGAGCATATTACACCAGCTATGGACATTATGATAAATAACGGATCACAATAAACTATCATCAACTTCAACTCCTAGCGCTCTTAATTTTGCCGCCAAGCGCTCTGCCCGTTGCTTTTCCTGTTCGGCTCGTTGCTTTTCCTGCTCGGCCTGTTGCTTTTCCTGCTCGGCTCGTAGTTTTTCCTGTTCAGCCCGTTGTTTTTCCTGCTCGGCCAACTCCTCTGTGGTGGGGAGCAATTGCCCCTCTGGTGTTGCCCAACGCAGCCAAGTAATCGGCTCTTGTTCATCCCCATAAATTCCCTGCCACCGCACTAACACTAGCCCTAATATTTCGCTGC
>VYLQ01000347.1_pt1 | contig 15148 bp, 11 predicted proteins | sample 5115351 | NCBI WGS metagenome assembly VYLQ01 (sample SAMN12291776, study PRJNA351875) | freshwater metagenome | isolation source: freshwater lake | place: USA: Michigan, Lansing Lake | collected 2013-08-14 | reverse complement strand
GGAGAAGCTCTCCTGGACTTTGAAAATGAGGCAGATTTGCTCCACTGGCTGTCCCAAAACCATGACTGAACCAAGTACATCTTTCGACAGTCCCTGGAAAGATATTGTCGAAACCTACTTACCCGAATTTTTCGGACTCTTCGTTACTCTTTATGCTAAATTAACAGACAAAATGCCAAGACAACCTACTTTTCACCAAAAAATTCCGAAAGTTTCTAAGGCCATAGCCTCTTCGTTATTGCTGAATAATCCCACAGTTTTATATTTTCTTTAGAGATGGGCTGTCCTAAAACCTGCTCAGAGCGGCCAAAAGTCAGAAAATAGAAATAAAGGTGCGATTGGAGAACTTAAGCAGCGATCGCACCCGTCAGCCGCCATTGGAGAAAGATAAAGTTATGGCAGATAACTACAGAAGTCGCGTTGTTACCCAAGGTACCCAACGCAGTCCTAATCGGGCCATGTTAAGAGCGGTAGGTTTTGGGGATGAGGACTTTAGCAAACCAATCATCGGCATCGCTAACGGATTTAGCACCATTACCCCCTGTAACATGGGAATTAATGATTTAGCAATGCGTGCCGAAGCAGCCACCAGATTAGCGGGGGGAATGCCGCAACTTTTCGGGACTATCACCATTAGTGACGGAATTTCCATGGGAACAGAAGGGATGAAATATTCTCTCGTTTCTAGGGAAGTAATCGCTGATTCCATTGAAACCGTCTGTAATGGTCAAAGTCTCGATGGAGTCCTCGCTATCGGGGGTTGTGACAAAAATATGCCGGGGGCAATGATTGCCATGGCCCGGATGAATATTCCCGCTATTTTCGTCTATGGTGGCACGATTAAACCGGGGCGCTACAAAGATTGCGATTTAACCGTGGTCAGTGCCTTTGAAGCGGTGGGACAGTACAGCGCCGGTAAAATCAGTGAAGAAGACCTAACCGGAATTGAACGCAACGCTTGCCCCGGTGCTGGTTCCTGTGGTGGAATGTTTACTGCTAATACCATGTCTTCCATTTTTGAAGCCATGGGCATGAGTTTACCCTATTCCTCGACCATGGCCGCCGAAGATGAGGAAAAAGCCGATAGTACCGAAGAATCGGCCAAGGTTTTAGTCGAGGCGATTAGAAAACAGATTCTACCCAGCCAAATTTTGACCCGTAAAGCCTTTGAAAACGCGATTTCGGTAATTATGGCGGTGGGAGGTTCCACTAACGCTGTCCTGCACCTTTTAGCCATTTCCCGCACCATGGGGGTAGAATTATCGATCGATGATTTTGAAACTATCCGGCAGCGTGTACCGGTTATCTGCGATCTTAAACCCTCCGGGCGTTACGTTACCGTGGATCTACATAAAGCCGGCGGTATTCCCCAAGTGATGAAAATTCTGCTGGTTAATGGTTTACTACATGGGGATGCTCTCACCATTAGCGGTCAGACTATCGCCGAGATTTTAGCCGATATTCCCGACCAACCGCCGTCAGGCCAAGATGTTATCCGTCCTTTTAGCAATCCTGTCTATAAAGAGGGTCATTTAGCCATTTTAAAAGGAAATCTGGCCACGGAGGGGTCTGTGGCCAAAATTAGCGGCGTGAAAACTCCGGTAATCACCGGACCCGCGCGGGTGTTTGAGTCGGAAGAAACCTGTTTAGAGGCAATTTTAGCCGGAAAAATTGAAGCCGGGGATGTGGTGGTTGTCCGTTACGAGGGACCAGTAGGTGGACCGGGTATGCGGGAAATGTTGGCCCCCACTTCGGCAATTATCGGCGCCGGTTTAGGGGATTCCGTGGGATTAATTACCGATGGTCGTTTTTCCGGGGGAACCTACGGTCTGGTGGTCGGTCACGTCGCTCCCGAAGCGGCAGTAGGTGGTACAATTGCTCTAGTCGAGGAAGGGGATCAAATTACTATTGATGCTCGTCAGCGTCTCTTGAGTTTAAATGTATCGGAGGAAGAATTAGTCCGTCGTCGTAACCATTGGCAACCGCGACCCTCACGCTATAAAACGGGAATTCTCGGCAAATACGCTAAGTTAGTCTCCTCTAGCAGTCTCGGCGCTTTAACAGATCTAGACCTGTTCTAAAAGTGTCAAAGAACTAGGGTTTGCAGCAAAAAGTACGGGCGAAGCATTCGGATAGAAAATCTACGGTTTCACCGATAGGTTATTGCCCGAATGCTTCGCCCCTACAGGACGCGGGCCGATGAAGACACAAGGTTTTGAAGCATGATTCTCTCAAAATCTTGCACCTGTTTCGCTCGTAAAGCCACAAAACCCTTACCTTGCCTACATTTCACATTTATTCAGCAAGCCCTAATTAATGCTCATTCTTAATTCTCCAGACTCCAGACTCCTGCCTCCAGACTCCCACCTCCTGACTGCTGCCTCCGTTAAAGATTAATGACTATGACCTATCTACTCACTGTCTATCGAGCGCTCGAATGCCGTCCGGATACCTATCGGGATTGGTATGACCAAGGCAATATTTTAAAAGAAAGAATGGACTATTTTGGAGCCTTAATCAGCTACGAAAAAGCCTTAGAATATTATCCAGATGATTATTGGGCATGGTACAAAAGGGGTATGATACTAGAAGACTTGGGAATGTATGAAGAAGCCGCTCAAAGTTACTCTAACGCCGCACAGGTAAAGGATGATAACTATTGGGCTTGGTATGATCAAGGTTGTGTTTATCTACAGGAATTAAAGGACTACCAAAAAGCGATCGCTTGTTTTCAACGGGCCCTAAGTCATAGTCCGGGGGACTATTGGGCAGCCTACCGGCAAGGGGAGGCCTATCGATTGCTCAAAAATTACGAACGCGCTATCACTTCCTATGATCTGGCCCTGGCGGCGCGACCCCAGGATTATTGGGCCTGGTATCGTCGCGGCGACGCTTTCCGGGATTGGGGCAATCCCCAAGAGGCTTTATTTAATTATCGTACCGCCCTCGATATCCGACCGCAAGATTACTGGTCCTGGTATCAACAGGGTGTGATCCTACAGGAATTACAGCGTTTAACAGAAGCGATCGCCTGTTATGAAGAATCGTTAAAAATCGATCAAGATGATCGCTATGCGTGGTATAATTCCGCCTGCTGTTATGCCGCCCTCGGTCAACAACAAAAAGCGATCGACTGTTTACGGGAAGCTCTAGACATAGAACCGGATATTTGCGGCGAATTAGCGCGTAATAACTTTGTTTTCGATAGTTTAAGGCAAAATGAAACCTTTAATGACCTCTTGAGTTGCTATTCCCCCGGCTAAAATCCTTTTGCAGTACCTAGGGTTTGCTGAAAAGGTTTTTTGTGGGGTGTGTGGGGTTTTAGGCATTTTCAGGGAAAAAGTGCCTAAAATTTCCCCCCGATTGCTCCAATATCTGGCACTTTTTTGATGGCAAAAAAGCCTAAAGATATTATCCAACAAGGTTTTAAGATTTATTTAGCCAGTCTGGATTAGCTACAATTGCAATTAGAGACAAATTATTGAGAATCTTATGCGAGAACTAGACAGAGACAAAACCATCGAACAACTGAACGAAATCATGGAATTTGAACTAGCGGGAGTTGTCCGTTATACCCACTATTCCCTGATGGTGACAGGGCCCCATCGCATCCCCATTGTCCAATTTTTCCAGACTCAGGCCACGGAGTCCCTCACCCACGCGCAACAAGTTGGGGAAATTCTCACCGGTTTAGAAGGTCATCCTAGCTTAAAAATTGCCCCCATCGAGGAAAGCTATGAACATAATATCAAAGCAATCTTGAGTGAGAGCCTCAATCATGAGAAAAAATCCCTTGATTTGTACAAAGCACTCCTAGAAACCGTCGAAGATGCCAGTATTTACCTAGAAGAATTCGCTCGCGGTATGATCGGACAAGAAGAATTACACAATCTGGAAATTCGCAAGATGCTGCGGGATTTTGCTTAAGCTAGGATCAAAGCTAGAAGTTTATCGACTAGCTTATGAATCTCAGTTCCGCTTTACCCACTTTTATTATCACTCTCCGGGAAGGTTTCGAGGCCGCTTTAGTGGTGGGAATTGTCCTCGCTTGTTTACAAAAATCGGGTCGATCGCAACTTAACTCATGGGTGTATCGTGGTATTGGTGCAGGAGTAGTCGCTAGTGTTTTGGTCGGTATTTTGTTAGGGGGAATCCTTTTGCAAGTGGATGCCTCTCCTAGTCCTTATGTACCAATGCTCAAGGAATTACTGGCCGCCACTTTTGGACTGATTGCCGTTTTGATGTTGAGTTGGATGTTAATTTGGATGACTCAACAGGCCAAATCCTTGAAATCTGAGGTAGAAAGTGCGGTAAAAGTGGGTTTAAAATCGGAAAATGGGGCAGGAAAAGCGATTTTTCTGCTCGTTTTTATCGCTGTCTTGCGAGAGGGATTTGAAACTGTCCTCTTTATCCTGGCCCAATTCCAAAAAGATTGGCAGCTACAAACCCTCGGTGCGATAGCGGGGTTAAGTGTCGCGACTTTGTTGGGAATTCTCCTATTTGCAGGGGAAGTAAAAATTAATATCCGTCTCTTTTTCCAAATTATGGGGACTTTCCTGCTCTTAATCGTTGCGGGATTACTCATCGGTGTTTTGAAACATATCGACGCAGGAATCGGTCTTTTAAGTGAAATTGACCCTTTTTATCGCAATTTCTGTCCTTCTCTCCCCTCCTCCTGTCTTCTCGGTTTTCAAGTTTGGGACGGTTCCCAAATTTTGAGCGATCGCACTTTCCCCGGACTCCTGCTTAAATCCCTGTTTGGTTATCGTCAAAACCTCTATATCAGTCAAATTGTTGCTTATATCCTCTTTTTACTGCTTATCGGTGGCCTCTATTTCCAAAGCTTAGGACAACGTCCTCAAACAGTGACCAGTGACCAGTAAACAGTAATCAGTAAACAGTGACCAGTAAACAGTAAACAGTAATCAGTAAACAGTGAAAAGATGGCAAGAAACTGCTATTTAATACTGCTCACTTAACACATACTGCTCACTTAAAACTCAAATCTGATAACTTACCCACTGATAACTTACCCACTGATAACTGATAACTGATAACTGATAACTGATAACTTACCCACTGATAACTGATAACTGATAACTGATAACTGATTATGACTACTTGGCAATGTGACGGTATCCCTAAAGATGGTAAAACCTATCCGCAAGCGATTACGGGAGGTCATGAACCCTGCGAAAATACTACTCCTGATTGTCCTATCTGTGGCCTACCTAGGGAAGCGATGGATCCCGTCACAACGACGGTTAAAACCACGGTGGTGGTGTCCCCGGGTGGTACAACTAGAGTTGGCCAAAAATCGAACTGGTTACTTCCCTTCGCTTTGATAATTACCGCTTTAACCGCAGGTTTAGGGGGTTGGAGTCTATTGCAAATGCTGATTCCCAAACCCGATACTCCCGAAGTGGTCCTGGAAGAAACCCCAGACAAGCAAACCAAGGCAACTTTTGTGAGTAATACCGCTAAAAATCCCGATTTATTTAGCCAAGGTGAGAAAATACTGCTTAATTCCACTCCTAACAAAGAAAAAGGCGCAGCGGCCTTTAAAAAGGAAGATTGGGCAAATGCGATCGCAGCTTATCAACTAGCAGCCACTCCCCAAGCAAACGATCCGGAAGGCAAAATCTATTACAATAACGCCAAAGCTAGACAAAAAGGTAATCAAAATACTATAGCCGTCGTTGTCCCCATCGCTAACGACCCCAACAGCGCCAAGGAAATTCTCCGAGGTGTGGCCAGGTATCAAGAGGAGTTTAATAATTCTAATCCTGGTAATCCTTTGGAAATAGTCATCGCTAATGATGGCGGTGGGTTACAATCAAAAGCAATAGCCGATGACCTGATTCAATCCGGTCAAGTTTTGGCAGTTATGGGCCACGGAATCGATCCTTTTAGTCAAAAAGCGATTGAAAGTTACGAAAAAGAAGGATTAGCGATTCTTTCTCCCCTGACTACCAGTGTTAGTCAAACGGGAAAATCAACCCTGAAAACTATTCCCCTTCAGGATAAATCTCAGGAAGTTTTGGGTAGTTATCTGGAAGCAGTGGCCAAAACTTTGGCTAATTATGCTAGTAAGCAAGAAAATTCTCCGTCAGTGGTTCTTTTTTATAATTCCGATAGTCCCTATAGTCAAAAATTAAAGGATTCCTTTGCTAAAGCGATAAAAGAACCGGGAGGCAAGATAGTTAAGGAAATAGACACAACTAAAGCCAATTTTAACGCTAAAACCGCCATAGATCAGGCCAAACAAGCCGGCGCTAGGGTGGTATTTTTGGCCCTGAGTAAAGATGGCGATCGCATTGATCAAGCCGTGGCTATTGCCCAAGAATCGTCAGGAATGCTCTTATTAGGCGGAAATGAACTTTATACACCCGATATACTTATTCAAGGAGCAGATAGCATCGACGGATTAGTTCTAGCAGTACCTTGGAGTTTCCAAGCAACGGATCCTTTTGCCAAAGATGCGCTGAAAAGTTGGCGCGGTCGCGTCAGTTGGCGTACTGCTACCGCCTACGATACCATGAAAGTATTAGGAGAAGCGATCGCTAAAAGTTCTGACCGTGCTACTGTAGTCGAAACTTTAAATCAAGGAATCACCTTGCAGGGAAGCACCACGGATTTTAACATTTTTAATCAAGTTCCCCTGGTGCGCGCTAATCGCGGCAATGAAGGGCCAAAGGGTTCTCAATATCAGTTCGATCCTATCTAAAATAGACAATGTGATGTCGAGGAGTAGAATCAAGTCTAATTTTATGAAGAATATCTTACCCATCCTAGCTTTATTAATGTCGGTGTCGGGAATTGCCGTATCTTTGGGACGGGAAGAAGTCCGATGTCATCTCGGTTTAGAATCGGCAGCCTGTCCCCGGGAAGAAGAAAAAACCACCGAAGACACCCCCGCAACTACCCCGGAATCTCCCCCCGCAACTACCCCAGAATCTCCCCAGATAGAAGAAACTCCCCCAGAAACTACCCGTAATATCGAAGTTTCCCCCGAAGTTTCCCCGTCTCCTGAAAGCGAAACCCCAGTGGAATTCACTCCCATCCCGGAAAATAACCCCAGTCCAGAAGTACCCCCCGAAAATCCCCCCACCTCAGAAACCAAAGCGGTGGAAAAAACTCCAGATGCAGAAAAAAGTCCCGATGTCAATCCATCCAAAGAGGGAGAAACTGAAAGTATTCCTTTAGAAGTTATTCCCCCCGGACAGTAAAATCGGACAAAATCAATTGCTGCTGGGGTAGGGTTGATTCATGAATCAACCCTACAGACTCCAGACAGTAAAATCGGACAAAATCAATTTCTGGCTGAGGATAGGAACTCATGCAAGAGGTAGTTGTACTAAATCTGGTTATTAAAGACTGATTATTTATTCCCCTTTTTGCCTTTTGAGTAGAAAACGGGTTTCTCGGAGAAACCCGTTTTCTGTGCGTTACTCAACGGATTTAGTATTAGATATGTGTAATTAATTGTATCTAGCTTCTTTCGGCAAACCCTAACTATTGGATTAACGTTTCTTGCGAAGTCCCATTAATCCGAGTCCCCCGAAAGCGAGAAGTCCAAAGATAGAACTGGGTTCGGGAACATGAACGTAGTCTTCTACTTCACCGTGAGAGACACAGTTTCCTGCTGCTGCATCAGTGGTGTTACAGTCTGCTTTAGAGTAATATTCACCAAACGGTTTCACGTCCAAATCTAACGGGTCCCAAGTAAGACGGAAGCGACTATAAAGACCATCTGCTTTGGGATTGAATCCTAGATTATAACGCTTGGTAAAGATGCCTGGCGCTAAGGTGAGTAAATCATCAATGTAGAGTTCTGATGTGTGGTCGAAGACTCCATTGTAATTAGTATCCCACCAAGCACGAAGTTGATAAGGATTAGGATCTGGACGAGAAATGTTAAAAGTTACATCTACCCAACTATCTCCGAAGATTACGCCGTCTTCGTCATCTGGATCAATATTACAATCTTGACAACCTCCATTTATATCATCTCCATCTGCCAAGGGAGTTGGTTGACCATCTTTTTCTGAATCCCATAACTGTCCAAGCAACTGAAGCTCACCCTCTTGATATCGCGGTCCGTCTGATGCTAACAACGTTTGATAACTGTCAGGTGCATCACCAAAATCTAGACAAGAACCTGAAGCATCTGCTTCAGCAAATAGGGATAGACCTTTTGGCTTAGTTTGAGGTAATGTGCAAGAATTTGTCCACCCCCAATTGATACCATCATATATATCTACTGTCTTTTCGGCAATTTGATTAACTAAAAATAGGTTAAAGTTAAACTGATGTGCTTTTCCTATATCTAATCTAGTTGGGTTATCGAGAAAAGTGGTTGTGTTGACAGTAAAGGGATAGTAAGGGGTTTTTGTATATGGTGTGTCAATTTTGTTATCCTTAACGCCATGATCGAACCCAAACTTATGATCATTCATTATTTGCTGAATCCAGTGAAAGTCATTGCCTGTTGGAGCGTTTTGTGGTTGTCCTGCTGCATTTGGATCATAACTCAAGGTTAAGTCAAGAAAAGCACCAACGCCATTTCTAACATTAATAACAGTTTTACGCTCTTCTCCACACTTGGGAACAGGGGTCGGCGCACAAGCATAGTAGTTTTGAATGTTAAAAGTTCCCTTTAAAGTATCAACTGGTTTAAGATTAAAAGTCCAGCCTAGTCCTCCATCTGCTACTGCTTTTCCAAAGATTGAATTATCCAGAAAAGCCTTAAATGCGTTTCTATCCGCTTCTGCACTAATGCGTGGGATAAAGGCAGGATTAAGATCTACCGTCCAATTCACATTGCCACCTAGAGTATATGATTCTTGGGGAACCCATTTGTTAAATGCTCCAATTGGTACTGGGTTCACAGGAAACTCAACAGTAAATGCCGAGCTTGGTTGACTGGTAAGTGCCACTAAGAGGGTCGCAGAAAAGATACCTATAGGAAGGGATTTTTTCAACGTTTTATATGCTATGGTCATTGGTTTCGATTCTTTATCAATCAGAAAAGTAACTAGGGTCTGCTGAACTTTGTCCCTGAAAATTAGGTAGTTGACCACCTGAAAATCGGTAAAACCCTACACCCCACACCCCACACCCCACACCCTGCCCCCAGGGAAAACTTTTTCAGCAGACCCTAACTACGAGAATACACACTCCCCCCCCCACAACTGTATTCTAAGCTACATTTTTATAAATATTTTCACCAGCTAAGTATTTTTACTCAAGTCTCTGGAGGGGAACAGCTTATGTGACAGTTGAGGGTGCGGAATGTGGGTAACAACTTCCCATAAGTCCGCAAAAGTTTTAGCACTATGTTGCGCCTAAAACCCATCCTAAAATCCCTGTTTTAAAGTGGTCTACCGCTGTCCATAACCAGATTTTGTTTTTTTTGAGCCGACAAATGTTTCTAATTCATCTAATTCTCCCACATCAGGAATTGTCTGTGGATCATAATAATCAGGCAAGAGTTCTCCGACTTGTTTAACCCAATTAATAATCGTCGTATGGTGGACATTTTTTACTCTTTCAATGGCTCGAAAACCCAGACCATTAACATACATTTTCAGACATTCCCGTTTCATTTCTTCTGAATAACCTCTCTGGGGTTCATAAACCTCTATAAATTGTCTTCCGCAGTTCACACAAATATAGTTCTGTTTTCCTTTTTTATGACCATTTTTATTGATATGATCGGATTGACATTCAGGACATTGCATAATTTCTGTGCTTGATAAGGGTTATTTTTGGTAGCTCGCCTTCTCCCTTAATCATACCCTAAATCAGCAACGCCTAAGTGTAATACCAATCCACTTTCTTGACTAAACAATGAGACAAACATCAGAAAATTTTGTTGAGCATTGTTAGGATTCTCTCAAGTGTTTTTGAGACTTTTTCCATCATTGAAAATTGAAATGGCTATAATTTCTCCAGAGCGAACGAGTCCTAGCGATGCGCTCGCCGTTTGTACTCTACTAAGACACCTATCCCCGCCAGAACCAGAACCGCGGGAACGAGCGAGGGTTCGGGAATCAGAGCAGACGGGTTGGGAATTATCCCGATCGAACCGTTGAACAGATTGGCCGTCAACGGGTCTCCGTTTGCGTCGCCCAGAGTAACGTTCTCAAAGTTTAAAGGGCTGTTGCCGAGGGCGATCGCTTGAAAGGTTAGGACCGCTAAAGTGAATTCCGCAGCTTGCAGGGCATTGAGTTCGGTGATGGTATTGTTGGAACTCTCCTCTAGAAAAACCGAAGTTTTGTTATCGGTGGCCGATCGTAACACGGGAGTGACTCCGTTTAAAGCGAGTTGACCGCCGAAGGTAGTATTTTTGTATTTGACGAGAGAGTCAGCGAAGGCAACGTCAAAGCTGAAAGCACCCAGTGAGGGAGCAGAGTTCACCCCTAAACCCGATACCGCAATCGCCACGTCGATCGAGTTACCGAGCGCGACCGAGCCGGACGAGGGGATAAATTTTAAATCGATCGCCCCCGCAGCTCCAGGGCCGAGCAAATAGCAACTGAAGACGGTTAGTAAACGTAACGCAGCTTTCATAACTGAACTTTTTTTGTACAAATATACTAGCTATGGCTAAAAGTCTTGCGGAGCCTGAGTTAAAGCCATATAATACCAATGGACTACTGGACACAAAATCCTGAAGTCCTTACGCAGATAGGGTTTGCGGCAAAAATTTTCAAATTTGGACTTTACACCATTATAGCTTGTTTCGGGGCAGAAAACCATCAAAAGCATGGCTACAGAGGGAATCGCTGACTCTAGAGATTAATGACCCCATCTGTGATCATAAGATTAGCGATCACTATACAGCCAACTCTACAGAATCGCTCTAACGGTACAGCCATTTTCAAGGGGAAAATGTACCCAGTGGTGGCTTGTGATTTTCTGAGAAGCTCCATGGTTTTGTTAGTTTTTTAGTATTTCTGTATGGGGGAAGTCCAGGTATAATTACTCGCTTGCGTGAATGAGATGATCCAGTTATGATGGATGGCCGGTACTCATCTCGGAAATTTTGGGCAAGCTATCTACCATGACCGTAGATTTTACGAAATTCCCGAGAAAATTCTGAAGGTACTCCGCTATTCGATACTAAAAGGGAAAAGGTGAAATCGATGGCCGCTTTCGAGGAAATACAACTAGAGGGATTATCTTCGGTCACGGTACCGGGGATCATTTCCCCGCTGGATATCTTCGGTAGGGTTTCGATCATCCCGTCGTCACTCTCCCCCCCGTGGTTCGGATCGACGACAGGGATGCTACCGATCCGATCCAGGCGCTCTCCCTTCCCTCCTCGGAATTATCTTCCTTGTCCCTGACCGGACAAGAGCCAACGGTGGGAATGTCCGACGAAGATCCGCTATTGAGCGCAATGTCTCTCGCGACCGTCCCATTACCAGATCTCGTCGTGACTGATTTGAGCGCTCCCCCCGTCCGTCGGGCGGACACGAACATTTTCCCAGTGTCGTGGACGATAGCGAATCAGGGAACCGGTGCAACAACTTCGAGGGAGTGGATCGACGGTTTCTATCTCTCCACCGATGCCGTTTTTAGCCCAGATACCGATACCAGTCCCATCGGCTATTACCGGCAAAAATCTCTAGGAGCGGGTGAAAGTTACACTTGGAGCGGGCTAAAAGTTGATCTGTACGGTCTAACACCGGGAAAATATTATTTATTTCTCGCCGTAGATAGATGGTACGGCGAGCTCGACAACGTTCAGGGGGAATCCGAGGAGACGAATAACGTTAGCGCGCCGGTTCCGATCGAGATTCTTCCCCCCGCAAATACAGATTTAGTCGTTTCCGATATTTATATAACGGAGCCACCGGATTCTGGTGGTTTCGTAGGCATTTCTTGGACGGTGACGAATCAGGGAACAGAAATTGCCACGGGAGGCTGGTGGGATTCCGTATACCTCTCCCGAGACGAGGTATACGATGATCGGGATCAATACCGTAACCGTCACTGTTTTTGATGACGATGGCGGTCAAGATCAAAAAACATTCAATGTTATTGTCAACAATATCGATCCACTTCAACCATTACAAACATTTGCCCTAATGCGCCAAAGCATTGAACAAGAAACAACAGTTAACCTTCAAACAACATCATTAAAATCTAGCAATCTCCTCTCCCAGTCCATTATTACTAACACTGTATCCCCTATCCTCAACCCCAACTTCTCCATCTCTAACCCGAATGATACCCAATTCGGATGGACAACCCAAGGCGCAGCAACCGTCAGCAACGGAATCGCCACCCTTAGTGAAAATAGCCCCAATAACGCCCGCTTCTCCCAGACCTTCCTTATCCCCGACAATGCTACTACCCTGCAATTTACCATCCTCAACGCTAACCTCGGCGCAACATCTCTCACTCCCACCGATGCGTTTGAAGTCGCCTTACTTAACACCAACACCCTCACTCCCCTAGTCGGAACCCCAAGCGCACTCAGCAACACCGACGCATTCCTCAACCGGCAAAAGAACGGTCAAATTTACCTCTCCCCCAAAGTCTCCCTCAACTCTCCCACCCCATCCAACTCCCCCATCACCGTCAGCGTTGACTTAACAGGTATCGCCGCTGGAACCGCTGCTACCCTCTACTTCGACTTACTAGGATTTGGACAACGCGACGCATCCGTCAGCATTGATGATGTCCTCCTCCTCACCGATAACCCCAATTTACCCCCCACCAGCCTTAACGACTCCATCACCACCCCAGAAGACACTTCCATCACTATTCCCGTCTTAAACAACGATACAGACGACGGAACCTTAGATCCCACCAGTCTCGCTATCGTCTCTAACCCCTCCCAGGGACAAATTCAACTCAACCCCGACGGAACAATTACCTATGCTCCCAATCCCAACTTCAACGGTACTGATACCTTCACCTATACCGTCAAAGACGACATCGGACAGACATCTAACTCTGCCACCGTCACCGTTACCGTCACCCCTGTCAACGACGTACCCACTCTCACCAACGATAGTATTACCCTCAATCAAGGTAGTTCCGTTACCTTCTCCGTCCTCAGCAACGATACTGACATTGACGGAACTGTAGATGCTACCACACTGGTGATCGCCACTAATCCTACTCACGGACAACTCCAACTCAACCCCGACGCAACTTTTACCTACACCCCCAACTCCAACTTTAGCGGTACGGACACCTTTACCTATACCGTCAAAGATAATAGCGGTCAAATTTCCCAACCCGCTACCGTCACCCTCACCGTCAACAATCTTCCCCCCACCATTACCAACCTCACTGGGGATAGCCAAATTAACGAAGGAGATCAAGCAGGATTTCAGGCGATCGCCACTGACCCAGGTAACGATACCTTAAGCTATAGCTGGAACTTTGGCGACGGTTCCAACCCGGTTACTGGTCAGTCAGTTAACCACAAATTCGTCGATAATGGCAGTTATGTCGTCACTTTAACCGTTACCGACACTTTTGGGGCTTCTACGAGCCAAAATCTTAACGTCAACGTTGCTAACGTCCCCCCCACTGTCAACGCTGGAAGCGATCGCACCGCCACTCAGGGAACAGCAGTCACCTTTGCTGGTAACTTCACCGATCCGGGGATGTTAGACACCCATACTCTAACCTGGAACTTTGGCGATGGGACAACCGCCAACAACACCCTAACTCCCACCCATACCTATACCACTCCTGGAGACTATACAGTGACCCTCACCGTAACCGATAAAGATGGCGCGTCCCGTGGGGATACCCTTCTCGTCACCGTGAACGATCGCCCCCGACCGAAACTTTCCGTCAGCGATGTTCGGGTCAATACGTACGCTCAGGGAACTCGATTCGCCACCTTCACCGTCAGCCTCGATCGACCTGCAACCGAAACCGTCAGCGTGGATTTCGAGACCGCGGACGGAACGGCGATCTCCGGAAAGGACTACATCCCCCGAAGGGGACGGCTCACCTTCAACCCTGGTCAAATTACCGCGACGGTCGAGATCGAGTTACGAAAACCCCCCGCGGGGGATATAAACGATGACGGTAAAGTGGATCAGAGCGATATGGATCTACTACTCGCCTCCCGCAACCGTCCCGCTAACGCTCCGCGACCGACCGAGAAAGCTTTTTCCTTGAACCTGACCGGCGCAAGTGGTGCCTTTCTCGACGATCCGTTCGGGATGGGAACGCTTCTGTACGCTGGACTCGATCCTCGCGACCTCGACGGGGATGGCAAGATCACCGTTCTCGACATCCGTAAACTTACCTTGATCCTTCAGTGGCAAACTTGATCGGAAAAATGTGGATTGACTACTGGGCGATCGATTGGGATTATGACGGCATAACCTTTAAATCCATGTGGCAGGCCATCCGGGGCAACGGCAAACGGGCTAATACCGTCATCACCATTGCCAGCAGTCCCCAACTGTCAGCAGGGAAACGAGCGATCGCTGTCTGGTTAGTGGATGTGTTCGGCAATGATGCCAGTGCCACGGTTGAGGTGAGGTAAAATTGAGGACTTTTCTCAGAAAGATGAGGTATAAACTGATTGGCTGCTAACAAGGATTTTGCGCGGCTTTAGATTTATTGGGCTTTTTCCTGATTTGTAGCCAGTAACTGGAGTTTAGACTAAATGTTTACCCAAGCGGCGATCGCATTTAAATAGGGTTTGCTGAAAAAGTTTGTTCGTGGGTTTAGGAGTCGGTCGTCGGTCGTCGGGAGTCGGGAGTCTCAGGCTTTGTTGCCCTGTTTTTTTGTACCAAGCTATGTACTACAAGAAGGATAATGCCAGGTTTTTGAGAGTCCCAATCCGATTTTCGCAGCACTAACATCGAATTTTAACAGGTCAAAAGCCTTATTTTAAAAGGGTTTTACCATTATTCAGCAAGCCCTACATATATTAATAAAGCGAGAATAACAAAAAGGGAGAAAATAAAAAATACAAGCATTAAAGAAACTCCCTTAGATGAATAATAACATTCTGGAACTTCAAAAATTTAGAACAGAGGCCTATAGAATCCATTTGGTATCTTAGGATACAGCTAATCGTCGTAGTAGAAGTCGAAGAAAACAGAGATGAATTTTGGTAGTGGAGTGTTCTAAAGTGCGCTCAAAATTTTTGACT
>VYLQ01000171.1_pt1 | contig 15185 bp, 12 predicted proteins | sample 5115351 | NCBI WGS metagenome assembly VYLQ01 (sample SAMN12291776, study PRJNA351875) | freshwater metagenome | isolation source: freshwater lake | place: USA: Michigan, Lansing Lake | collected 2013-08-14 | reverse complement strand
TACGCCCGTTCGGGGACTTAACGAAAAGTCTCTCAAAACACCAATACCGAGAAAAGCTCCCATAACCAAGGGAGCGGCATCAACAAAAAAAACAGCCCTTTTTCCTTCTTTAGCATTATTTAGTCTCGGTTCTAGCTTTTTTTCTTTGTAGTCTTCTTGTTCATCCTGGTCAGCTTTAGAAGGAAGAGAACCTACTTTTAAACATTTCATTTCCAGGGATTTTAAGAATTTCCTTACTTGGGGAGGACTTCCTTTTATTCCTGTCAATTATTCTCTTCTATACACCGCTTCATTTATTGTGGCTGGTGGATTCTTCTCAAAATATTTTTTGATTGTTTCTCTTTGAGACTGTAATTCACTTTTAAGGCGATAGAAGTTGATTTCTTTTAATTTTTCTCTTCCGCCTTCTTGATCATCTCGAAGATAAGTTAATAAGGTATTTGGCGAGATTCCTGCTAACTGACAAATTTTTTGGTGCGGTATTTTTTGACTCTTTAACCAAAGAACTTCCATCTTAAGTAGGGAGGGACAATTATTTGTAGGATGGGTTAGCGCACTTCGTAACATAATCGGGCGTTGGGTTTCATGCTTCAACCGTTCGGCAAAAGCTCACGGCCGAAGCCCAACCTACGTTGATCTTATATTTAATTCCACCCACCCACTTAAGTTGAACCCGGGGATGGGGATGATGAAATCGGCCTTGTCTTTGAGTAAAAAATGCAAGTTATAGCCGTCTAGAGTAGAGAAGGAAAGACCAGAACTAAAGTATTATGAATTTGTCTCCCCATCACCCCATCACCCCAACCCCCAACACCTGTCTGCCGAGAGAAATGTAACGAATTGTGAGAGTTTCAGCCGTCAACCCTTGAAAACTCGATCGATGGGGTTGCTTGAAGTAATTCTTAGGCCTAAAGTGTAATCTTAAAGTTTTATGATCAATTTTCCTGTTGATCGGAAAAAGGAGAACTCAAACACAATGGCTGAAACTGGATACAAACAGGTGGTGACACCCTACAATGATGATCCGTTCATTGGTCATCTAGCTACCCCCATTTCCGCTTCTGGTTTTACCAAAGCTTTTATTGGTAACTTACCTGCCTATCGTCCCGGTCTAGCTCCGATTCTGCGCGGTCTAGAAGTGGGTATGGCCCACGGTTATTTCCTCGGTGGTCCCTGGGTTGTCCTGGGTCCCCTGAGAGACTCGGAATATGCTAATCTTGGCGGCTTAATCCCCGCTTTGGCCATGGTTCTCTTGGCTACGGGTTGTTTAGCTAGTTATGGTCTTGTCTCCTTCCAAGGTAAGGCCGCTAGTGGTGATCCTCTGAAATCGGCGGAAGGTTGGAGTCAATTCGCCGCTGGTTTCTTTATTGGTGGTATGGGTGGCGCTTTTGTGGCCTATTTCCTCCTAGAAAATCTTGGTGTCGTTGATGGCATCATGCGCGGGGTTTTTAATCAATAATTAACCCTTTTTCTACCTGTTATCATTTCCTTATTTTTTTCCTAGGAGCATTTGACATGACTGGTGCCTACGCAGCTTCTTATCTGCCTTGGATTTTAATCCCGATCGTCTGTTGGTTAATGCCAGCCGTAGTGATGGGTTTGTTATTTATCTATATCGAGAGTGAATCCTAATTTAGCCTAGGATTCCTACAATTAAGGACTTGAAAATTAGCTATTTTATAGTTAGTTTTCAAGTCCTATTTTCTGGCGAAAAGATAAAAAATTGACCAGATGAAAATGGGTAAAACCCGACACCCCACACCCCACACCCCACACCCTACCCCCACCGAAAAACTTTTTGCCGCAAACCCTACTTATAAAGCGGTTAGATAGCGGATTTTTTCCAACAATAGGGAGGGTTGAATCGGTTTGAGGAGATAGTCGTCAATGCCATGACGACCGAGGAAATCAACGCTGATTTCGGGGGTATCATTCAAGATTAGCACTTTACTGGCTTGAGTTTGGCTGGATTTTTTTAAGAGATGACAGAGATGATATATATCGGGCATTTTCCGATCGACAATTATAATACTTGGCTGCACGATCTCAATTTTTTTGATAGCGGAGACACTATCGATTAACCAAATAACTTGATAATGTGCCACCATCAATAACTCACAAATAAGATTGGCAATTTCTTCGTCACTTTCAATTAAAACTACAGTGGGATGGTGGTGATTAAAATGGGGATTATGATCCGAGGGTTGGGGTTGAGATTTGGGGGGCTTTTGTTGAGGTAAACGGACGGTAAAGATGGAACCTTTATCTAAGCAAGATTCTACCTCGATCGTGCCGTGATGGAGTTCCACTAATTGTTTAGTTAAAGCCAATCCTAATCCCACACCACCATAACGACGTTTGCGAGAGCCATCCAATTGGGTAAATTTTTCAAACAGAAGCGGTATTTTTTGAGCAGGAATGCCGATGCCCGTGTCTTCTACCTGAAAAATGACCTGACTACCTTCTTTCCACAGTCTCAGCGTGACAGCACCCTGTTCGGGGGTAAATTTCAGGGCATTTTTTAACAAGTATAAAAGTATCTGCTGAACTCGATCATAATCGGCATAAAAATAATGCTCTTTTTCGGTAAGTTTCATCTCTAAAATCAGATTAATTTCTTTATTTTTTGCCTCCATTTTGATAATCTCTAAAACATGATTACAGAGATATTTTAGCGAAAATTGTTTAATATCTAAAACGGCTTTTCCTGCCGAAACTTGCGAGAAATTAAGCAAGTCATTAATTAATTCTAATAGTTTATTGCCGTTATCCTGAATCACTTGTAGATAGTGTTTTTGTTTGTCGGGAGGTAAAAAATTACTGGCTGCCGAGCATTTTTGCAGGGTACTGGACAAACCAATAATACAAGTTAGGGGAGTTAATAACTCATGACTCATATTATTTAAAAATTCACTTTTGCAGAGGTTAGCTGCTTCTGCGGCCATTAAAGTATCTTGTAATTCTTGGGTTCTTTCTATTACCCGGCACTCAAAAATATCTTTTTGTTCCTGGACTTGGGAATATAATTGCGCTTGATAGATAGCGATGGCGAGATGTTCCCCAATCTGACCTAAAAATTTCTTTTCTTGCGGCAACCATCGGCGTTTTTCTCCACATTGATGGGCAATTAATAAACCCCACAATTCTTCTTGTACCACAATCGGGGCGATTAATTTTGATCGCACTTGGTGTTGTCGCAAAAATTCGGACAAACAGAAGGAAGAAGAATAGTTAACATCCACATCATCCACGGCCATAATTAATCCTTGACGATACTTTTCCTTGTATTGGGGAATATAGGAAAAACAATCGTCTTCGGGGGTTAAATTTAACACGGAATTTATCTGGTCGGAAATGCGCGACTCGGAAGTTATTTTTCCCTTTCCCTCACCGGTATCGGGGAAAAATTGATAAATTAACAATCGGTCCACTTGCATAAATTCCCGCGCTTCCCTAACCACGGTTTCCAGAATCACCGGTAACTCCAGACTCTGACGAATTTGGGTGATGACTTGGTTTAATAATCTTTCCTGTTCGATTTGTTGGGATAGGGCAGCTTCTACTGGTTGACAAACGGAGAAGATGCGGGGACAACCCCCATCAGCAGACGGAGCAGAAATTATCGAGAGAATTTTGACTAAAATTTTATTTTGAAAACTGCTGACATTAATGGATAGAGGCAAATTTAAAATTTGATAACCCTGCTGAATTTTCGGGTGGTGGAGAGACTTGACGGCCAGTCCTTGCAGAAAATTTTTAATCGTGTTCGTTTCAAAACTAATGCGGACTTCGTACTGAAAATTATGCCCTTGGGGACTGGCTAACAATAAAGCTTGTAGGTCAGTGGAAAGCAAGAGTTGATAGATTTCCCCCGTCTGTGGGGGAATATCTCTTTCACTGAGACTAATCCTCGGCCCTGTCACCTGTATTGCCAACTGTCCCCACCAAGAACGAATTTGTTCGAGGTGAGTAGATGACAACACTTGAGAGCAAACATAAGCGGGAGAAGCGTTCATTTATCATTCATCAGTTATCAGTCATCAGTTATCAGTTATCAGAAGGCAGGAGATAGGGTGGTGGGGTGTTGGGGTTTTAGGGTGTTGGGGTTTTAGGGTTTTAGGGTTTTAGTTGAAATTCCCCCACTTCCCCACTTTCCCACTTCCCCAAACCCCAGTCATCATTAAGGGGACTGGGGTTGGGGTTTTAGTGAAGATTTTTCTTAATCCCTATCCCCTAATCCCTATTCCCTGTTCTTTAAATTGCCGCAGACAGATATAATCATCTCTATCTACCTAAGAATGATCCCTCGATCGAGACCCTGATTCTCAAAACCTAATCATTATTTAACCTGACTCTCAAAACTTATGCATCGTATTGCTCCCCAAGCGGGTGGTTGGACAGCAGATACCGAAGGGGTGATTATTATTGACCAAAATCCGGCCCCGATTGTCCTCCTCACTATGGCCGATACCGATATTCAAACTCTAGCGGCAGCTATCGACCATCTACCCGATAATTTTCCCGCAATTCGCGCCCTGAATTTATCGCAGTTACAGCAGCAATACAGTATCGATAACTATGGGGACAAGGTACTATCCCAAGCAAGAGTGATTATTCTGCGCTTATTGGGGGGACGGGGGAGTTGGTCCTACGGGTTGGAAGTAGTTAAGGAAATTGTCGAAGAAACCGGTGCGAGTTTATTTGTCCTCCCGGGAGAGGATAAACCGGATTTAGAGTTGATGAGTCATTCCACTGCTTCCCTAACTACTGTTAATCAGTTATGGTGCTATTTCACGGAAGCAGGGATAGATAACTGGATTAATGCTTGTAAATTTATCGCGCATACCTGTCTCCATCTCGACTATCTCCCTTTTCCTCCTGGGGTTGTCCCTAGGTTGGGAATCTATTCCCAGATAACCCTATCCCAACCCCAAGCAAGGACTTGGATACTTTTCTATCGTTCCCATTATCTCGCGGGTAACACCAAAGCTATCGATGCTTTAATCAGCGCTTTCACCCAAAGAAACATTGAAACTGTCCCCATCTTTCTCTCCTCTGTCCGGGAAATTGAAGTGCAAGAGGAACTATTAACCCTCTTTTCCCACCATCCCCCAGACCTAATTCTCGATACCACTAGCTTCTCTATCCAGCGACCGGAAGACAAACAAAATCATCACTTCTGGCAGTCCCTCAATAAACCCATCTTCCAAGTTATCCTCAGCAGCAGCAGTTTAGAAGCTTATCAACAGGGTTATCAAGGTCTTTCCCCCCGGGATGTGGCCATGAATATCGCTTTACCGGAAATGGATGGCAAAATTATCACCCGCGCTATTTCCTTTAAATCTGTCCTCACCCGACATCCGAAACTAGAAACGGAAATAGTTATCTATCAACCCCTCCCCCACCGGGTTGATTTTGTCGCTGATTTAACCGCAAACTATTGTCAACTCTCCTCCCTTCCCAACTCCCAGAAAAAAATTGCTCTCATTTTCCCCAACTATCCCAATAAGGATGGTCGTATCGCTAACGGAGTCGGTTTAGATACTCCCGCTAGTGGTCTGGAAATTCTTCGCGCATTACAAACCCAAGGTTATACTCTCACCGACCTCCCCGACCATAGCGATGAATTAATGCGATTGCTTATTTCCGGTATCACTAATGACCCGGAGACAAGGGAATTAAAACCTATCTATCAATCTCTCTCCCTGGCAGCATATCTAGATTATTTCTCCTCCCTTCCCCCCGATAATCAAAGCGCTCTGCTTGACCGTTGGGGACATCCAGACAGGGATTTTCCTATCCCCGGCATCCAGTTAGGTAATGTCTTTATCGGTATTCAACCTTCTCGCGGTTACGACCTTGACCCGACTCTTAATTATCATTCCCCCGACCTAGAACCTACCCACAGCTATCTCGCTTTTTACCATTGGTTACGACAGGAATTCCAAGTCACTGCTGTAATTAATCTCGGTAAACACGGCAATTTAGAATGGCTGCCCGGGAAAAGTCTCGCTCTTTCTCCCCATTGTTATCCCGAAATTGCTTTCTCGTCGCTGCCGAATTTTTATCCGTTTATTGTCAATGACCCCGGAGAAGGTTCCAACGCTAAAAGACGTTCCCAAGCTGTTATCATCGACCATCTCACTCCCCCAATGACGCGAGCGGAATTGTATGGGGATTGGGAAAAGTTAGAGTCTCTCATCGATGAATATTATCAGGCAGAATCTCTTGATCCTTCTCGTTTAGCTCTGATTCGCGAGCGGATTAACGATCTGGTGGCGAAAACTAATCTCGATCGAGAGCTAGGCACGATCTCGCGTAGCGAGCGCGTTGCGACCAGCACTTCCTTTGGTCAATTTCTTACCCTCGTGGATGGTTATCTCTGTGAACTCAAGGAAGCACAAATCCGCGACGGTTTACATATCTTCGGTCAATGTCCCCAGGGTCAGCAGTTAATTGATTTAATCCAATCGATCGCTCGTTCTCCTAGTCCCGACCGCCCCGGTTTAACCCGTTCGATCGCCCTTGACCTCCATCTCGACTGCGACCCCCTGACGGAATATAACGATACTACTACCTATCTGGAAAGTCTCGCTCAGGATTTAATTAGCCAGAAAATTGAACCTCTAGGCGAAAATACGGCAAAAGAATTGGTTTGGCTAGAAAATCAGTTAATTCCTGCTTTAAAACAAACCCCCGATGAACTTACCTATCTCTTAAAAGGTCTCGCTGGCCAATACGTCCCCAGTGGTGCTTCCGGCGCTCCCACCCGCGGCCGTCCCGATGTTCTCCCCACTGGCAGAAATTTCTATTCCGTCGATACCCGCGCAATCCCCACAGAAACCGCGTGGGAAGTGGGAAGAAAGGCCGCAGAGGCACTAATTGAACGTTATACCCAAGAAAATGGCGAATATCCCCGCACTTTGGCGATTTCTATCTGGGGAACTGCGACGATGAGAAATAGTGGCGAAGATGTGGCCGAAGTCATGGCTTTGCTGGGAATTCGTCCCCTTTGGGATGGTTTTTTCCGTCGGGTGGTCGGGTTTGAAATCCTTACCCCGTCTAGCTTAGGCCGTCCTCGAATTGATGTGACCGTTCGGGTATCGGGCTTTTTTAGGGACAGTTTCCCCAGCATACTACATCTTCTTAATTCTTGCATAAATGCGGTAGCTTGTCAAGAGGAAGAGGAAAAAATTAATCCTTTAGCGGCGAAAGTGAAGACAGAGAAAGAGTTTTGGCTAAGTCAGGGCTTAGGAGAAAAAGAGGCGAAACTGAGAGCTACTGCCAGAATCTTTGGCTGCAAACCGGGTGCTTATGGGGCCGGTTTACAGGGGTTAATCGAGTCACAAAACTGGCAAAATGATCAAGACTTAGCTAATGCTTATATTAACTGGAGTTGTTATGCCTATGATAGTCAAGGAACTGCCCATTCTTTACCGGAAGTATTGAGAAATAGACTGGAAGAATTAGAGATAGTGCTGCACAATCAGGACAATCGAGAACACGATATTTTCGACTCCGATGACTACTATCAATTTCAAGGCGGCTTAACTGCCAGTGTCCGGGCCTTAACCGGCAAAAATCCCGTCACCTATTTTGGTGATCATTCCCGTCCAGAAAATCCCCGCATCAGAAGTCTAGAGGAAGAAATTCGCCGGGTATATCGTTCGCGAGTAGTGAACCCCAAATGGATAGCGGGAGTGATGCGACACGGCTATAAAGGCGCTTTCGAGATGGCTGCGACCGTAGATTATATTTTTGCCTACTCTGCCACTACTCACCTAGTGGAGGATTTTATTTATCAGGGAGTAGCCGCAGCTTATTTATTTGACGAGAAGGTACAACAATTTATTCAGGAGAAAAACCCCTGGGCATTGCGAGATATGGCCGAAAGATTATTAGAGGCTCAACAACGGGGATTATGGACGCAGGTGGATCAGAAAACCTTAGATCGATTGAGGGCAATTGTCCATGAGGCCGAAGGAGCGATCGAATCAGGTCAGTAATTAATAACTTGATTAAATACCTTAAGAATCGAGGGCGATTGCACTATAGCAAAATGACAAAACCTTCCTGAGTAAAATGTTGATCATGGGTCAATATCTCGATAATTTCCAGTTCTCGCATCGTCTGCATAGAGATACAATCAATGAGACTATATTCTTTGTCAGGACGATTTTGGTAAAGAGTTAGACCCGCTAAAAATGATTCATGAGCTTGAAAGAATTTCCTTCTGCTATATATCCTTTAATTTCAGGACTGTAAGCAGAATATCTTCCTTCTCTCTTTTCTATTTCAATACTGACTTTTGATTTCATCGCTCACCTGTTTAAATTAAATGAATATCTTAACTCAATTGTAATTTGTAGGAATGGAGATTCGCCAACTGTGTGAATCGCCAGTCGAGAAATGTAAATATTTATTAAATTGTAGCGTAGGATACTTTGACCCCACTAAACAGTATTGGCTATTCTGCTAGATTGAATTGCACGGAGTTTTTCAACGCAAACCATCTTGATCCAATCCTGACGATTCATGTTCTGCAATTGACACTCTACATCTATGCTTCCTAGTAATTCCGGGGGAAAATCAAGATTAATTTGTTGCTTAACCTGAAAATTACCTGTGAAATGCTCAGAGACATCTTTCCCTAGATGTGCTTGTTGAGCAATTTCCTCAATATCTTTAATTTCAGTTGACTGTTTCCTCATAGCTTTTGCGCTCCTGTTTAGTTGATTTCCAAGCGGTGACAACCCAAATGTAATCACCGACTTCATCGACTCTGTATTCTACAATGAATGTTGTTAACGTTCCGCCCGCAAAGCCAACAATCCGATATTGTTCTGGCTGCTCAGAGCGTTGGTCTTCGATGTAAGGTTTGTAAAGCAGATCGTTTAACCGAGTGAAGTCAATGTCACGTTCTGTTAAAACTCGCTGTCGTTTGGCTTCATCCCATTGAATACGCATGAGATACCCGAAATCAATGGAGAAAAATTGTTTTCACCCACTCTATGCTAACCTATCGCTCCCGAAGGGGAGGGACTAAGGGGAGAGGAATGTAAAGATTTATTAAATTGTAGCTTTTGGTGCAACAGGGGGGAGGAGTGTGTATATTCTGCGAAGTTTATCTTATAGTCCTTTCAGATAAGTCTGATACACTCTAGACCAGTTAGACTCTTATGGACTCTGGCATTGATATTCTCAATCTTAATTGAAATTACTATAGCAATTCCCATAGTTGTGAGGTGCAGAGTCTTAGGTTTTGAGGAGTTAGGAGTCATGAGTTAAGATTTTAGTGTACCTCATGAGATTGGTAAACGCTATATATTGTAATTTTATTCCATAACGCAGGTTAATTACAGCAGTTATCTTAATGGTGAAATAACTTCTTTATTTGAGGTGTAGTTTTCTAGATGTTAACTAGGTTAAAGATGGCATAGCCAACGCATAATTGAAACCAGGTGATTATCATTGGTTAAGTTACCGGCATTGGTGAGTTTTTTCGTCTCTAATTGCTGATAAATTTCCCTAGCCATTTTTGGTTCAATAGCAGCGCCGATAAAAAAAGTATAAGGATGCTTAGAGATTTTTCTAAAAGCATCATCAATTCTCTGCAAAGCAGTACGAGCAGTTTTCCAATGTTCATCTGCTCCTGCGGGATCAATCCCACCTTTTAATTCTCCCAAAGCAATGTATAAATCAGGAGATTGTAAGGTTTGTTTTTTGATTTTTTGATTAGCTAATTGCGTCGAATCACATTTTAAAAGGCACAAATCAATATTGTTGTTATTAACAAGGGGAACATTGACATTATAAATTATTGTTCTTGGTTGGCTGTTATTTAACCAGCTAACACCTCTAACCAAGATTTCTAGATTAGGTGTCATTTCTTCAGCTTCTCTCCATTGATTATTACTAGAATTGAGCCAATCATAAGCAATCCCTGCTACTCTTAAAGTTGCTAATAGAGAACGAGTAAATTTACTTTGAGCTAAGGAGCCACCTGCATTTCTCATGATTCCTCCTAAAGTGTCACCCCGAATCAATAGAAATCTATAGACTAACTCCTCGACAAAATTAGTCCCCGCAGGTTCCAGAAAATTGACAATTAATTCTTGAATTGCTTCTACCTTGTCTTGGGGATGTAAATAATTTTTAGCTTTATCAGAAATTCCCGATGCAGTTAATAAAGCCGCTTGAATATCTGGGATGTTTAGTAACTCTCTAGGATTGTTTACGGTTTGGGCAATAATTTTTAAGGTTCTTGCTTCTGCAATTAAAGGAGTAGCTCTCTGATTTTTTTCTAAGGCTAGAGCAATAAATCCTGAACGGATAGCTTCATAGGTAGTCTCCAAATCACAACTTTGGTTTAAATGCAAGAGATAGGGTTTTTCCATTAAGGCTTTCTCCACACATAAATACATTTTCTTAAAGATTCTCTACCATGACATCCCATTTGCTGACTACTATTACCTTTTCCATTGGGAACTACTAAAATATTTTCTACTTTAAATCCAATTTCTTCAGCAATTTTTGACAAAATTAAATCTACAGAAATACTAGCTCCCGCATAACGAACGTTATCATTAATCATACAGAAAATACCAGAGGATTTCATAACCCGAAAGCATTCATAAATTAGACAAGACATTTCCAGAAAATACCCCCTGATCATCCGAGGAATACCATGGTTATTTAAGGCCTTGCTTGATTTTAATTCCTCTAAATAATCCAGGACACTTTCTAATAATTTTTGACGATCAGTTATGGCAATGGCTGGCGACCATTGTTCATTTATTTTTAGTAACTCTTTGGGTTTATTTTCAACAGTGCAACTAAGCATTTGTTGACGTAATTGTTTTAATTGTAGTTGATCTATTCCCAATAGAGCCAATTCCAAAGCGTAGATACGAGTATAATCATAGCGATTACAATAAGGAGGAGAAGTAATAATAGAATCGTATTTTTCTGAGGAAATCTCTGGCAAAATCTCAAGACAAGAACCTTGATATAGTTGAATTTTTCCCTGAGGATAATCTCTAGAAAAAAGTTCCAATTGTTGCTGACTAGGCTCTAAATCTGCGAGAATTTCTCTTAACTTGCTATGGAGGGCAATTTTAAAGTCTAAAATTTCCCCTTTGTCAAATATATTTTTGCCCTGTTGTCTCCCAGAACGATAATCCCAACGCAGGTATTGACCATCTTTTCTAGTATAGCTAATTGATTCGAGAATAGAAAGTAAGGCAAATTTTAAGATCCCTTGCACTCGCTCATTCTCTTGGGCAATCAACCCTAAGTAACTTTCTATACAAGCCTGATTTTCTTGGGGATATGCTCCTTGAGTAATTGGTAATTCTAATAACTTAACTTTGTAATCTACCTGTTGCCAAAGGCTATGGTTAGACCAATACTCTAGACGATATATATCATCACTATTTAAGCCATTCTCTAAAATTTGTCTAGTAATAATTAATTCCTGTCCAATCGGCAATAGTTCTATTCCATCTGCTGATAAACCCCTGGCCGCCGCCGCAAATAAAGTTGTTCCGCTGCCGGCGAAAGGGTCTAGTATTTTTCCTTGTTTGATACCATATTTTTCTAGAAGATAAACTATCAGATCAACGGAAAAACCCTCTTTATATTTATACCAGCGATAAACCGGTTGATTTTTATTACCTTGAAAACTCACTAGGGTACGAGATAATTGCTCAGAATCAAGTAATTTGTTTTGAAAATAATTAAATAATTCTCGATCGAGATTGTTGATTTCTAACAATCTTTCTGCTACATTAACTGAACTATTAATCATTTAGGTTTACTGGCGAAATTGCCGAAAAATAATTATCAGAGTTTATCTTTATTTGACTTGTAATTTTAATCAGTGGGGAAAGGGCGATACTTAAGGATTAATTCTCGCACCGATTCCCCTAGATTTAATCTCAATCCCCTAGACAAATACCCAAACCCCTGGCGGTTTTGACTAAAGTTTCTTCGGGATCGACGACGCGATAGGTTTTAATCGCCTCCTCGATGGCAACGCTGACCACTTGCCGATTTTGCCAGGCCACCATGCGATCGAATTCTTCCCGGGCAATCAGATCCACGGCCGCAACGCCAAAAGCCGCCCCCAGTAAGCGATCCATTGGAGAAGGAATACCCCCCCGTTGAATGTGGCCCAGGAAAGTCACTCTCGTTTCGGCCCCGGTTTCCCTGGCAACTTCTTCGGCTAAATAGCGACCGATACCCCCGAGACGATCTTCTCCTAGGGATTCCTTTTGCACTAGGCGATCGCCAGTTTCCGTCCGCACAGCCTCGGAGACAATAATCAGAGAAAACTGTTTATCCATACGCTGCCGTTGCCGGATCTTCTCGCAGATCTTCTCTAATCGGTAGGGAATTTCGGGAATGAGAATGATATCGGCCCCCCCCGCAATACCGGCAGCCAGGGCAATATGGCCGGCATCTCTACCCATAACTTCTAGGATCATCACCCGGTTATGACTAGCGGCGGTAAAATGGAGGCGATCGAGGGCTTCTGTGGCGATATTAGTAGCTGTATCGAAGCCGATGGAGACTTCTGTCGCTCCCACATCATTATCGATGGTTTTGGGGATACCAATCAGATTAATGCCTCCCTGTTGGGCAATACGGCGCAAAATCGCCAGACTACCATCGCCACCGATGCCGATCAGGGCATCCAGTCCCAGACTATGATAGCCGTCGATGATGTCCTGAGAGCGATCGATCAGGGTTCCATCGGGCATCGGGAAAGCGAAGGGATCCCCCTTATTGGTAGTACCGAGAATTGTTCCTCCCATCACCAACAGGCGATCGACTCCTTCAATATCAAAGATCGTGGTTTTGGGGGGACGGCTAATTAATCCGTTAGTTGCTTCTCGAATACCCACCACTTCCCAGCCATAATTGCCAGTGGCATGGTGGACAACGGCACGAATGGCGGCATTTAAACCCGCACAGTCGCCACCACTGGTGAGAAGTCCAATGCGTTTTTTTTCACCCATAGCTTTTTGTCAGGAGATTAACAAATCTATATTTAGGGAAAAGTTGCGGATAATGCCTAAAAATTAAGAAAGTTTCTAGATCGTCCCTGACAGTTAGGGGAAAAAAACGAAAAATTCACCCCCGTCCCCTCAGTAATCGATCACGAGCAGGGTGTGCAGGGCGACACGGATTCCCATTATATTAGAAATTATATAGCAATTCTAGGGAATTTGTCAACCCTAATGTACGAGAAATTTTCTGATAACTGATAGCCGATCAATTTAACTATTTACTGCTTGCTGAAGACGGGATATATCCCAACCTTTTTGATTGAGAAGTAGCCAAGACTGCATTAAATCCGGACCGTGTAACTCCCCCATCAAAGCGGCGCGCAGAGACTTCATCACCAGACCTTTTTTAACCCGATGGGCTTTAGTTGTTGTTTCCACAATTCCCTTAGCAACTTCTCCAGTCAAATCGGGAGTAATAGCGGCGAGAATATCCTTGATAATATCCTTAACTCCCTCTAATTGTAATTGACTTAGAGCTTCCTGATTATAATTAGCCACAGGGGTTAAAAGTAAGCGACTTTCGGCGACAGCATCGCTTAAACGAGTTAAACTCGGACCGATGAGAGTAGCCAAACCGATCAACCAAGCTCGATCGGTTTCAGCAGCAAAATTATACCCTGCTTCTTGCCAGTAGGGAAGGAGTAAAGGCACTAATTCCTCACCGGTTAAGCGATGGAGATATTGACTATTAATCCAATCCAATTTAGTCCAGTCAAATTTTGCCCCTGCTTTATTTACCCGTTCTAAACTAAACACTTCAGCGGCCGTTTCAAGGGTAAAAATTTCTTCAGTGGAATCGGGAGGAGTCCAACCGAGGAGAGTCATGTAATTAACCAAAGCTTGCGGCAGAAAACCCAGTTTTCGGAAATCATCGATCGAAGTGACTCCATCCCGTTTAGATAACTTACGACCCTCCTGATTTAAGATCAAAGGAGTGTGGGCAAACTCCGGCACTTTTGCCCCCAAAGCTTCGTATAAAAGAATTTGTTTAGCCGTATTAGCGATGTGATCTTCCCCACGAATAACATGGGTAATTTCCATATCGATATCATCAACAACTACCGCTAAATTATAGAGAGGCTGACCAAAGTTTTCCTCCGCATTTTCCGAGGTACGAGCGATCACCATATCCCCCCCTAAATCACTACCTTTCCAGATGACTTTTTCCCGGATTAAATCCTGCCAAATAATTTCTCGATCATCGTCAATAATAAAACGAATTACTGCTTTTCTCCCCGCTTGCTCGAATTGAGCTTGTTGTTCGGGGGTGAGATAACGATGACGATTATCGTAACGGGGGGCAAGATTGCGGGCTTTTTGTTCTTCCCGCATTTTTTCCAATTCTTCCGGGGTACAATAACAACGATAGGCTAAACCTCGATCGAGCAGGGTTTGAATGGCTTGACGATAATAATTAAGGCGTTGAGTTTGAAAAAAAGGACCTTCATCCCAATTCAGTCCTAACCATTGTAGGCCCGCTTGAATATTTTCGGTATATTCTGGTCGAGAACGTTCTAAATCTGTATCTTCCACGCGCAAGATAAATTTCCCCCGGTGATGACGGGCAAAAAGCCAGTTAAATACGGCTGTACGCGCTGTTCCAATGTGTAAATTTCCCGTGGGACTGGGGGCAATACGAACTCTAACTGTCACGGTCTAACTCCTAGGTTTTTTGCAGCAACGATATCCCATGTTATTGCAAATTCACCTAGGCAAACTCGCGAAATTAAGAAAATTATCCAGCCGGCAAACTGACATTGACATCTCCCCGCTCTCAAGAGACCGGGATTCTAATCGGTGAGATCGAGCTAGGTTGAAACCGCGCTTCTACTCGATTACGATCTATTTTAGAAAGCCTAAGTAGGGTTTGCGGCAAAAAGTTATTGAAAAGTACAGGTCTCTTAATCAATGATTTCACTTAGCTACAAGCATAAGCTTTAGTTGTTGATTAATCTCTAAGTTATAACTTCTTGTAAGTATTGACCGAGAAAAAGTGCGGTTTTTCCATTTCAGACATAAAAAAGCCCAAAAAACCTGCCGAAGCAGGGTGGAAAGATTGATAACTAAAAAAGTAATAGCAATGGCTGTTTCCGATGTTGAGGGAAGTTTTGC
>VYLQ01000376.1_pt1 | contig 15307 bp, 16 predicted proteins | sample 5115351 | NCBI WGS metagenome assembly VYLQ01 (sample SAMN12291776, study PRJNA351875) | freshwater metagenome | isolation source: freshwater lake | place: USA: Michigan, Lansing Lake | collected 2013-08-14 | reverse complement strand
ATCAGCTATGTACACTGGTTTAGGAAAATTGTCTATTCAATCTGAAAAATGGCGTTCTGGGGTTGTCATGTTCTTAAATGTAAAGTTTTGTTACGAGATTCAACATTTCTGCATTTGTATATCTTCGATTTTTTCTTTATTTCTTTCTCTAAGTCGGATATATTCAATTATTAAAGCTTCAATATTTAGCTGAAAATTTTTTAGTTCTTTCATTTTTGAGAGTTCTTTTTCTGCCATTTTGCCAAGATTTTCTTGATTCATTCTATCGATAATTTCTTTCTCAAGCAGTTTTTCATAAAGACCTTCTTTTGACAAGATTTTTACCAAAACTGGAGCAATTTCAATAATAATTAATAACAGAGTAATTAATATATTTGTAATAGCAATAGCAGGATCATCTTTCGATAATGCTTCTAGGGCTGAGATACGATCTAAAAGACTTCCTTCTTGCCATTCCTTTTTCTGCGGTGTCTTGATACTCAAACTTGATTGTTGTTTTTTGATTAAACTATTTTTTTCCTTGAGTAAATCTTGGATTATATTATCCAAAAAAGTAACACTTTTTTCTATTGTTTCTACATTTTTTTGTCTTTCTTTTGCAATAGTGCCGACACCGGCTTTACCTGTCACACCTTTACCTTCTATTTCTTCTATCGCATCTATACGAGCTTTTTGTAAAGCGTCTGAAGCTTGATTTTTTTCTCTTGTGAGATTGTCAATCTCTTCATTTATTTTATTGATCCTTTTGACATCTGGAGTATCTTGATCTTTTCTGCTTTCTTCTCTTTCTCTTTCTCTTCTTTGTTGGCTAATTTTTTGATTGATTTCACTCTCAAACAATCTTAACTCTAGAGGTTTAGCAACGATAAAACCTAAAAGAATCGCTATGCTTAAGCGAGTGACGGCTCCTACCCAAAATTGTAGTTTTGATGAAGACTTATTTTGACTAGCTGTAAGTATAAAAAAGCGATCTAAGTTAAAAATTATGCTACCCCAAATAAAACCCAAAGAAATTGAAATTGTTAAAGAGCCAAAAACCGTAAAAAGTGCATAGCCTCCTGAACAAAAAGCCATTATTGCCGTGAGAATAACGGTTGTGCCGATAGACTCATATTTATACCTTTCTGTGCGGCAACTTTCTTGAGACAAAACTTCTTGATCTGCACCCGCAGACCAGATTAAAAATTTTTGTACAGAATTGAGTCGTGTTTTAGTTAGCACTTGATTACCTTAGTTAATGGTTATGCCTCTTAATTCAGAGCAAAAATAAAGGAATTAACGCTCTCTGAATTTAATCATTTTCAGAAGGGGGGAGAATTTCATATTCTCGTGACATATTAATTTGATCATTTTGTCTTTTTGATTTCACCGAGTCCCTTAATATTTCTAAGAACGCCATCTGCATAGCACTGGCTTCAACAATCCCACCACCACCAGAAGTATTACCACCGCCGCTACTAGCACCAATAAAAACTTCTGGAAGTTTAATTTTGGTGTTAGCGTATGCCTCAGCCCATTTTCCTTCTGATTCTAACTGAGCATAAACCGCAGGACTAAGAACCTGAACTCTTTGACGAAATTCTTCCATACGAATATCAGCAATTTTCTCGTCTTCACTGGTTTTGATCTCAGATTCTTCTCGCATCCGCTTTAATTCAAGCTCATCTTTTTCTTGTTGAATTTCTGCATCTACTTTTGATTCCTCAAGTTTAGCTTTAGCATTAAGAGTTGCTATCTCTAAGTTACTTTGAGCCTCAACTAATTTGATTTGAGCTTTGTTTTCCTCTTGCTGTTTGATGAGAGACTGACGGGCTTGTTCAGCTAACTCTTGTTGTTTGTAGTTTTCGGCTTGTTGTTGCAGGATTTCACGCTCTCTTAATAGGTTCTCCAATTCTTTAGGCAAATCAATGTCTGTAATTAAAGTCTGGATTGATTGTACACCATAATCTTTAAGAGCTTGTTTAATAAAGGCTTGTGCCTTGTTTTGCATTGTCCTTCTTTGGATTAAAAAATCAAGTGCTTTAAGGTCTTGAGCCGAATCCTGAAAATGAGATTCAACCAGAGGGCTTAGAACTTTACTCACTAAATTTCTGATAGCAGAAGATTTAAAAACTTTTTGCTCATTCTCATCAATAGGGTTAGAATGTAATGGCTTTAAAGCATCAATCGGTTGAGCACCAACTTTAAGAATCATTCGCGGAGCATCTGCTGCCGAAATGTGGATAGTCTGAGTCATTTCTAAATGAAAAACAAAGCCATCACTTGAGCGAAGTTTCAACGGATTAAGATTTTTGTCATAGTTGATCTCTGGTTTTTCTTCTGATTTAGACCAATTTAAAATAATTTGGTTGGTCGGAACAACATGAACACTTTTAATTCTTCTGTTTATCGCATACTTGCCTGGTAGAAGAGGCTTGCGCTGTATGCCTTTTTCTCCTTCTTCTGAAAGTCGCTCATCATTTTCTAACTCGTTATCTTTGCCGACATAAGAAATAATCACCCCGACTTGTTCGGCAAGAATTTCAACCAATGGTACTTGCTCAACACGAACAAACCAGGGATTGAGAGTCCATAAACCTTCCTGTAAAAATTCTTCCTGTAAACCTTTATAGCCCCCAGCTTCGATAAATTTTTGGGGTTTCTGAAAATTATCATGACCCATAATTGTATCCCCAGCAATTACCCCTTCAGGAAGGGTTTTTCCTTCAAGTGTAGTAACAATACCGATTTTGTCTTTGGCTACAGTATAAACCTTTAATTCTTCAGGGTTTACGTTGTACTGAGTGGCATTAGCAGAAGTAATAACAGTAAACAAGTCAGTGTTGATCTGATAAGTTCTGGCGGGTAGAACTGCTAACTGCTTACCACTTTCACCACCATTTTTAATAAAAGCTTCAGCATCTTCAAAATTTTGGCATTTAACAACTTTACCTAAATTCCTATCTTCGGGACGGCTTGCCCCATCCTTAGCCACAACTAAACCAATTTCTCCTGGGGTAACTTTAGTGACTGAATCAATTTTAATTTCAAACAAATCGGTATTAATTTGATAGATTCCAGGCGTTAAAAAGGCTAATTGCTTACCACTTTCACCGCCACCACTGATAAAAGCTTGAGCATCTTGAAAGTTATTGCATTCAACAACCTTACCAAAAGTTCGAGTTGTGGGTAACGGCTTGCCAAAGGTAGCCCGAACTAATCCAACTTGATCTTCCGCAATGCGAATACATTTTACCCTTTTTACTTTAAAAATATTGGTATTAATCTGATAGGTATTGGCGGTTAAAATTGCCAGTTGTTTACCACTTTGACCACCATTGTCCCAAAAAGCCTGGGCATTTTGAAAATTATTGCATTCTACAAACTTGGCAAAGGCTTGACCCGGCGGTAGCGGTTTACCATCCCTAGCTTCCACGAGTCCTACTTCGTCTTCACGGATATGAATAACATTAATCTTCTCAACAGAGAATAGCTCAGTATTAATATAATAAGTACCATTAGTCAAAATAGCTCGTTGTTTTCCTTTTTGTCCACCATTGCGGATAAATGCCTTAGCATCTTGAAAATCGTTACACTCGACGACTTTTCCAAAGTTTTCTCCTGGAGGTAAGCTTGCCCCATCTTTTGCATCTACTAATCCCACCTCACCAGAATCAATGACAATTGCCTCAGCAATACGAATTTCCACATTAGGCAAACTCAAATGCCGTCCGGGGGCAAGCACCTCCGCTTGTAAACCGCTTTCTCCATTGAGGGCAACTCGACGACCCCCAGGCAATGGACGACCAAATCGTTTATAAACAATGCCTACTTCATTTTCTTTGATATTAATAAAAACCATTGGTTTTGTCTCCTTTTATTGTATTTTTTTAAAGTGGCGAAATCTCAATTGTCATAAAAGACATTTTTTACCTCCCTATTCAGGAAATTTTTGATAATCAACAAAAAAATACTTAAACGTATCCTCTTGTGTACCCAAAGGAAGAAAACTCTTCTCAAACCAAAAAGTCGGTAAATGACCATCGGGCGCATCTAAGGAAAAATTGAAGTCATCATAACTCAATGTCCAACGACCATCCACTAGCCAACCGACTTGATCCGCAAACTCTGCAAATAATACGCCAAAACTTTTAGTTGAATTGCGAGCAATATCTAGCCAGATTTGCTTTTGTACACTATAACCAAACTGCTCTTTGCTTGCCCTTAGCCATAGATTATCTATTGCTTGTAGGCTTTCAACTGGAATTTGTTCCACGATTTTTTGTTCTAGCCAACCTAGTCTAGTCGGTTGGTCAAGGTCTATTCTTATTCCTCTTCTTCCTCTTATGATTTGATCGCCAATACGGAGCAGAATCTGCCTTGTTTCCCTATCTGCTTCTTTCCAGTTTTTTTGAGCTAATAAAATTGAAAGCTGTTCGCAACTTTCTTGTGGTTTAGGTATGTTTCTAGTAGTCTGCTGTGATGAAATATTTTGGGGAGTGTTTTTGGGTTCGTCCGACGATATATTTAAAGGTATTTCTTTGATTTGGGCTGATGAGACATCCTGCCCTATTACTTTTTTAGGCGTTGCACCGCCTTCATCAAAGTAGGAAAATGGCGACTTAAGAAGTTTTCCGTGTCCAACTCAGCCTCGTAGGAAATTCCCACAAAAGGGGGAATCGAAGAAACAACCGCTTTAAGTTTAGCGGCGGCTGTTGGACTGGGTTCTTCGACTTTAGCAAGGATTTTTTGCAAATATTCTATAACTTCTGCGTTTTCTCCCTGAAGTTGTCCGACTCCTTTCACAAATTCAGCAACAACAACTTCCGCTTCAGCTTCTGGAATTTCAGCCAGATTAGACTGGTTAGCGATAATTTGCCAGTATTCTTGCTCATATTCCCCAATTGGTTGGAGGACTTCAAGCCGAAGTTGCTGTTTCAGAATTGTTTTACCACCCGGTGGAGCCGTAATAATAGCCTGCTCTTTCTCTCTTCTTTGTTCGTAAAGCAGTTCAAGATGGGATTCAATCTCATTCAGACGATTTTTGTTCATGGCTTAATTCGTCACTTGCAATCAGTCTGGTAATATTAAACCCCCAATTATACCCCAACGGTTCAAAATAAGCCCATTTTTTGTCAGAACATCCTGACAATCTCCCCACCCTCCGACCCCTAAACTTTGACTTCATACCCAAGACCACCAAAACGGCGATCTGCATGAAGAACGGCATCGCTATAATCTAGAATATCTCCCTCCCTCCATCACACCAAGCAAAACAACCCTTTTGGCAATTTATTATCCCGACTGTCTTAACCATGAAAAGCCAAACCTTTCAACTGCAAACCCACAATGGAAACCTAATCATTCCTCCTGAAATTCAAGATTACTTAACCCATTGTCCTGATAATGTTAAAATCTATCTAACCATTGAATCCTCCGAGCTTAATAATGATGATTTAGCTCTAATTAATGATGATCCCGATCGCGGTCACGCCGTAAAAGACTCCTTTCAACAAAGTTTATTAGCAATACGACAACAACGAATTGCTGGCAGGCCAACAATCTCAGAAGAAGACGTTTATCAACGCTATGGAATGTCTATCTGATGGTCTATTCTGTTAATTATGAACCCGAAGCCGTTAACGATCTTGATCAAGTAACGCAGACAACACGGGTACGAATTTTCAAAAAAATTGAATGGCTAAAAAATAATTTTGACCAAACTTCTCCTCTACCTTTAACAGGAAACTTTTCTGGTTTTTATAAGCTTAGAATTGGTGATTATCGGATTATTTATGAATTTGACAGAGAAAATCGGATTATTTATATTAACAGAATTGGGCATCGTCGAGAAATTTATGAAGAATATCGGCGATCGCAAAGCCTACGATCTCCTCCTCGGTCAAGAACTCACCGACCTGAGCAATTCTAAAAAAAGCGATAACCAAGCTAAAAACTGAACCTTGACAACAGATAGTAAGGGGTTTCGTTCAGAAAAGACTTCAAATTCGGCCTTGAACGAGTAAAACTTTCTAGGAAATAAGGTGGAACATGAGATTTTTTCGACTTGTTCAAAGTGGCCGGAGGGCATTCGGACACTCAAAATGGACGTGGAGGAAAGCGTAAGACTTCTGTTAAAGAAGCAGCATCCCGTGAAGCGTCAACCCCATTCAGCGACCATTCTAAAAAGGTGGCGTGGTGAGGAATCGCCGTCCGTTTTACGGCGGCGAGGATGTCAAGCCTATATTTTCCCCGCCTTACCGAAAAAAGATTCCAGGTTGACCATTCCCGTGGCGATCGTTTATGAAAAAGATAATGGTGTTCAACTAACCATTCTCAACGCCTCCCCGTCTCCACGGTAAAATAGGCAATGCTCACCCTAGTCATGCAAGACGTAAAATTTTCCAGATTTTCGGATATTCTCGCTAACTACTTTTGTAGGTCTTCATTGGCCCGAAAAATCGCTTCTTGACCACCACTAGAGGTCACAAAACCCATAAAAGCTTTGACCGCTTCACTAGCAGGTTCTTTGTAAACGTAGTAAAGGGTACGCTGCCAGGGATAATTAGGTTCACTGGGTAAAATTCCCTCAATAGCGATCGCCCTGACGGTTTTTTGTTTAGCCACTTGGCTATAGGTAGCGTAACTAATGCCATTCAGTCCCAAAGCTTGCAGAATTGGGGTGGTTGCATCCCTGTCCATCATTTGAAAATTAGTTCCTGTACCAAATTCTGCCCCTTGCAGGACTTCCTGACGAAAACTTTGATAAGTGCCACTAATGGGAGGACGATTAATCACTTGAATAGTAGCAGCAGAAGCGCCCACCTCGGACCAAGAGGTGATTTTTCCGGTAAAAATATCTTTAACTTGGGTAGTGGTTAACCCCCCCGCAAAGGGGTTTTTTACTCCCACCACAATAGCGATCGCATCTCGAACAATCGGACTAGAAGCCAATCCCTGAGAGCGTTCTGACTCGGTTAAAGGTCGTGACACCGCCGCAATATCGATCGCCCCCCGGGCTACTTCCTCTAATCCCCTATCAGATCCTTGAGCATTTGTCAAGACCTTTACCCCCTGAAATTCGGCAGTTAAAGCGGCTTTTAAGGCTTGATTAATCTGTACCATACTGGTAGAGCCGTTAATGCGAATTATCGTGCCACTGGGGATAGAAGTCGGTGGGGCAAAACTGACCACTCCCTGGGGTGAGGGGGGAGGAGGTAAGGGAGTGGAGGTGCTTCCCGATGTTGGGGGTTTTTGCAGACTTTTGCCGCTGCCACAGAGAAAAAATTCTTGACCCGCGGCACATTGACTTTGCAGCCAGAAGTAACCCCCACCTAAAATGCTCGCAGTGGCTAAAAGAGCGATTATTAAAGCAGTTGTTTCGTTTTTTTGAGACATAATTATTCAGTGAGCGGTGATCAGTTAGGGGATTTGGGGAGATGGGGATTTGGGGAGATGGGGATTTGGGGAGATGGGGAGATTTCAGCTAAATTCCCCACCCCCCCACTACCCCAACACCTAACACCTAACACCTAACACCCCACTACCTCACTACCCCATCATTTGCTGACATTAGGGGGTCGATCGCCAGGAGACCGGTGATCAATGGAAGTTTCGATGATATTATCTTAGTGCATGGAAATCCACTCTTAATTTAGGACTGTATATCATGACCCACGCACCTATATCCCCAGTCGTGCTGGTTATCCTTGATGGTTGGGGTTATCGCCCGCAAAGGTCGGATAATGCGATCGCAATGGCGAAAACCCCGATTATGGATAGTCTCTGGGAAGTTTATCCCCACACCTTAATCCGCACCTCCGCTAAGGATGTGGGACTACCGGAAGGACAGATGGGCAACTCGGAAGTTGGCCACCTAAATATCGGAGCGGGGCGAGTTGTACCACAAGAATTAGTACGGATTTCCGATGCGATCGAAGATGGTTCGATTCAACAAAATCAGGCTTTATTAAAACTCTGCGGGGAGATTCTCCCCAAAAAAAGCAAATTACACCTAATTGGTTTATGTTCTGAGGGGGGAGTCCATTCCCATCTCGATCACTTACTGGGATTATTAGACTTAGCGAAAGTGCAAGGGATTAGCGATGTCTGCATTCATGTCATCACCGATGGTCGCGATACCAATGTCACCGACGGGATGCTCGCTATCAAACGGATTCAAGAACATATTAATAAAATCAGTCTCGGTCGCATGGTGACTCTCAGTGGCCGTTATTATGCCATGGATCGGGATCGCCGTTGGGATCGGGTGGAAAAAGCTTATAACGTGATGACCAGTGATCAAGGTATCGACGGGCGATCGATTACGGAAGTATTACAGGCATTTTATGATCAAAATATTACCGATGAATTTATTCCCCCCACCAGAATTGCACCGGGGGCGATCGAAGCGGGCGATGGGGTGATATTCTATAATTTCCGTCCCGATCGAGCTAGACAGTTATGTTATGCCCTGACTATGCCCGATTTTGAAGATTTCGATCGAGATTTAATTTCTCCCCTTAGTTTTGTCACTTTTACCCAATACGATCCGAAATTACCGGTAGATGTGGCCTTTGCTCCCCAGAATTTAAATAATATCTTAGGACAGGTGATTGCTCAACAGGGATTAAAACAGTTTCGTTGTGCAGAAACCGAAAAATATCCCCACGTCACCTACTTTTTTAATGGGGGGTTAGAAAAACCCTTTGAGGGAGAAGTGCGCGAATTAATTCCTAGTCCAAAAGTCGCCACCTATGACCAAGCTCCGGCCATGTCGGCAGCCGCGGTGACAGCAGCGGTCTCTGCGGCGATCAAACAGGGGATCTATGGTTTGGTGGTAGTTAATTACGCTAACCCCGATATGGTGGGTCATACGGGCATTTTAGACGCGGCCATGAAAGCAGTGGAAACGGTGGATCTATGCTTGGCTAAGTTGTTAAGTAGCGTCAATAAATTGGGGGGAACAGTGTTAATCACCGCGGACCACGGTAACGCTGAAACGATGGTGGATGAGTCGGGTAATCCTTGGACGGCCCACACGACTAATCCCGTTCCTTTAATTTTAATTGAAGGGGAAGGGAGAAAAATACCGGGCCACGGTGGCGATGTGCAGCTGCGGGATGATGGTCGTTTAGCCGATATTGCCCCCACTATCCTCGAAATTCTACAAATTCCCGTCCCGAAAGAAATGACTGGGCGATCGCTGATTAAACCGGCTGAGGTAGAAATTAAAGCCAGTCGCACTCCCGTCCGCATCTCGCTTTAACAGTGATCAGTAATCAGTAATCAGTAATCAGTGGAAATAATTAAAAAATTGGCTAATTAGGGTTTGCGGCAAAAAGTACGGGCGAAGCATTCGGATAGAAAATCTCCGGTTTCACCGATAGGTTATTGCCCGAATGCTTCGCCCCTACAGGACGCGGGCCGATGAAGACGCAAGGTTTGGAAGCACGATTCTCTCAAAATCTTGCACCTGTTTCGCGAAACAAGACCCTAAAACCCTTACCTCGTCTATATTTCACCATTATTCAGCAAGCCCTAATTAGCAGAAAAATGACCAATAAAAACCGCTCTCTTGTAGTTATGCTGATCAGCAAATCTTATTGAAGAAAGGGTGTAGGGCATCTTTGAATGTAAGATAATGAACATTTTTCACCCAATTTCCGAGAGAGCCATAAAAATTTAAAACTTACATCTGATAACTGATAACTGATAACTGATAACTGATGATAACTGCTATACTTTGTAATGGAAAATAGAGAGTAATGATCATGACAGTGGTGCTGGTAGTACAGATTATTTGGGCGCTGGCGGCGGCCTTTCTGGCGATTTTGGTGTTATTACACAGTCCCAAAGGTGATGGAATTGGTGGTATTGGCGGCCAATCACAGATTTTTACCAGCGCAAAAACGGCGGAAAAAACCTTAAATCAGGTGACTTGGGCGTTGGGGACGGTATTTATCACCCTAACTATTGTACTAAGCGCCGGCTGGTTAAATCGCTAAATGCTGAGAGGTCGGTTCTCTTTTCTAGGACTCGCAGCCTTGGCGAGTCTTTTGCTGTTTTCCTATTCTTTGATTGCCGACAGTCGATCGCTACCGGAGTTAAAAACCCATCCTTTACCCGCTAATTTAGCCCAATGGCAAGAGCAAAACCAGCCCGGGGATTATTTTGATGCTGTGGAAATCAGTCCCGTGGGAGCGTTGATTTGGTCGCAATTTCCCGTGAAGATTTATGTTCAGAGCGATCGCAGTTCTTGGCTGAGTTTAGTACAACAGGCGATCGCTGAATGGGGGCAGTATTTGCCGATCGAGTTGGTTAATCGGGCAGAATTGGCCGATATCCTCATTAAACGGGAGTTACCGCCGTCGGGAGTCCGTTTTAATCCCGAAACCGGTAAGTTAGAATTGCCCCGGGTGCGTTCTGCCATAACACAATACGAGATTTTTGTCAAGGAAAATCGCTTAACTCATCGGATGAGTATCCAGATTAGTCCTAATTTAGCCGATCGGTCGGCTTTAGCGGCAGCGCGTCACGAATTAGGTCACGCTTTGGGAATTTGGGGTCATAGTCCCCTAGAGACGGATGTGATGTATTTCGCTCAAACTAGGGATATTGCTCCGATTTCTAGCCGGGATATTAACACTTTAAAAAAGGTTTATCAGCAGCCAACTCAGTTAGGTTGGGAGATCGATAAGCTGCTCAATGGTGAGGTACAAAGTTTTCTTTTTCGGGAGACAGGAGACTAGGAGGAGAAAAAAGACAACAGACGACTACAATATTTGTACAACCTCTGATTATGTCAAATTTATCTGGTATTTTAAGTGGGTGGGTGGAATTAAATATAATACTAAATCCAGTTATTAAAAACTGATTATCTATTCCCCCTTTTGCCTCTTGCCTCTTGCATGAGTGCCTATCCTAATATGTTACCTATACTCAACGGATTTAGTATAAGATGAACGTAGGTTGGGCCTCGGCCGTGAGCTTTTGCCGAACGGTTGAAGCATGAAACCCAACACCCGCATGGGTTACGAAGTGCGCTAACCCATCCTACAAATAATTGTGCCTCCCTACTTATACCATTTTTCAAAAGTAATGACAGAGATGGTTATGCCTGGTGCATCTCAATTTTGTCGAAATATCTAGATGACATTTTGGGCGCACGCGGTGCGCCCCTACCATTGGCGCAATAATATTATTGTAGGGGCGAATTGCCTTCGCCCTCTTTGAACAACTTCTGCTGCTCATCTATAGGTGAGAGAAAATCACCAATAGGAGATGCACCAGGTTAAATAAGTAGTCGTGCAAAATTAATTTCCTAGTCGAGACTCCGAGACTCACAAGACTCACAAGACTCACAAGACTCACAAGACTCACAAGACAAAGACAGCTATTAGGGATCGGATTTGAGTTTTCAGTTCACTGTTTACTGATCACAGCAGCAGTCTGACGGAGTAGTGGCTTAGATGTGTAATTAATTGTGCTTAGATACTTAAAGAAAAATGGTATTAGATATTCTGACCTGATAGCGGCTCAAGAGCTTATACTAAATTAAATTGTATTCAGTGCAGATAAAGCATCAAGGATGAAGGAAAATCCTGTGAGAGAAGCAACCCTCTGGGGGTGCTAACTTCTTAAACAATTCATCTACTTTGACTTCCAATTCCTCTAAAGTTTTAAAGCATGACCATTTGCTCTCTTTTTTCAGTTCTTCCCATACTCTCTCTATTGGATTCAGTTCTGGACAATAGGGAGGTGGGAATAACAATATTATGTTTTCGGGAATAATCAACTTCTTACTTGTGTGAAATCTCCCATTATCCACTTGCTTTCATATTGAGGCTATCTGGATAGGCTTTTGAGAACTCTTCTTCAGCAGACCCTAACTATAGGATTGCTGTGCTGAGAGCCTTTTGTCAAGCCTAATTGAGATGCTCTTACCCTGTCTTCAAATTCTTGAGAAAAATGTGATAAATTACAAGGGCGATCGTGTAAGGATAGTCTAACCAAAATTGAGTGCGGTGTGATAAACTTTCACGGTTTCTTCGGCACATTTTGCCCAACTAAATTGCTGGGCGCGTTCTCGTCCTTTTTCTGAGAGAGTTTTCCTGAGTTGGCTATCTTGAATTATAGTTAAAATTGCTTGACATAATGCGTCTTCATCGGTGGGATTAATCATAATTCCTGCATCTCCCACCACTTCGGGTAAGGAACTGGTATTAGAAGTAATCACCGGGGTTCCACACTGCATTGCTTCTAGGGGAGGTAATCCGAATCCTTCGTAAAGAGAGGGATAAACAAAAGCAGTGGCACCGCTATAGATGGCACTTAAGTCTTGATCGGGAATGTAACCAGTGAAGATAATTCTATTTTTTAAAATCGGGTTTTCTTGGGCAGTTTTAAAAATATCGTTGTTTTTCCAGCCACTAACACCCACTAAAACTAGATTTAAGTCTATACTGGGGTTATCGAGGATAATTTTCCTGAAACAACGAATTAGAAAGCTGAGGTTTTTTCTGGGTTCTAAGGTACAAAGACTGAGAAGATAAGGAGCATTATTAATCTGATATTTTTTGAGAGTATCATTGATAATATCTAGATTTTCAACGGGGAAAAAGTGAGTATCCGCAGCTAAGGGTGTAACAAAAACTCGCTCAGGATTCATTCCTGTATGGTTACAAAAATCATTTTTAGTATGTTGGGAAATACAGGTAATCCAATCTTGATTAATATCAATACTTTGGATCATTTCAGCATATTTTTGACAAATGCTGGTGGTAAAGCTTTTTGAGTCCAAAACCGGAATTAAATCATATATGGTTAAGATTCTAGAAATTTTATTGATTTTATCCTTTGATGGTAGGGCATAAAATAGAGAATGATAAATATTTGCTTGGGAATTAAAGTTAAAATCTATGTCAAATTTTCCTAAAAGCTTAAAAGGAATTTGTAAAGCTAGAGCGGGTTTATAGATTATAGGTAAATATTGACTAGAGAGTTTAATAACTTGTTTTTGACTTTTAACCGCTACCTTATACAGGTTGAATAAATTTAATTTACTCTGGTGACAGCTTTGATATTGTTTCCTGATTCTTGCCGCTTCATTGCTGATAAATAATTCGGTACTAACACTATCCCAGATGCTATTTAAGCCATTGTATGCGACTAAATCAATTTCTATATCTTTTCTATCTAACAGTTGTTTCAACAGTGAATCAACTACCCGATAAACACCTGTTTTTGCCTTTGTATTGATATATCCTTGTCCTAATACGGTGATGTCGTAAGCAATTTTTATCATTGTTTTATTTGTTTCAAAGATTGGCGAAAAGATGGTGGGGTAATTGTCACAAAAATAAAAAACAACCAAAATCTAACAATTTTTTTATATAAGTAGGGAGGCACAATTATTTGTAGGATGGGTTAGTGGTAGCGTAACATGAGCAGGCGTTGGGTTTCATGCTTCAACCCAACCTACGTTCATCTTATATTTAATTCCACCCACCTACTTACATATAACAGAATTCCTCGGAATCCAAACAATTCAGAACGGCAATTCTACAAAAGTTAACACCTCTTGCTGTCTTTTTAGAGAAAGTTGTTGGAAGTTTTCTACTAAAGCATTGGTGCTACAAGGATTGATGTTAGTTTGGGTAGACATAGATAATAACCTCAAGTTTAACTCTGGACTATGTGCTAAGTTTCCTTACATTTTAAACTAATTGCCTTAGTCAAGACATTTCTTCAGTAAAATTTTGTAAATCCTGTTGTAATAAATCAAAGCAATAAGGTAAGTCTTCCGCTAGTTTTTGTACCGGTTCTGGTTGCAGGTTAAAACTATAAATATTTCTAATAACATGACGAAAAGAACAATAATTCTCTAGCAGATCACGAGTTTTTACATCAATTACTGGAGAACGTTTAGAGATTACCGGGGAAGACATTTGACGCAGTAATTGCCAGTGCCAATCAGGGGTATCGGGAACGGAACCGTCGATAGTTTGGGCAATTTGTTTAAAAATTCTTTCTACTCCTGTGTAAAAACTATGAATATTCAGGGCGATAGTACCCAGATAATCTTCATCTTGAGTTCTGTTAAATTTCTGGAGAAGTTGCTGATTTTTTTGGACTAGATTATTTAACTCACTTAACTCCTGCTGTATTTGTCCCCATAAAACTAAATTAGCCGAATTTTGACTCATATCTAATCCCCTTAAACTGGGCTTATTGACTGATTCTAAATCAATACCTTGATTTTTAATAATTGTTTGTAAGGATGGTTGGGCTGATTCAATTTGAATCAGATCGATCGAAAAATCGGTACTAATTGCTAGTATATCCTTAAGGGCTTGATAATATAGTTGGTCTGCTAGTCCCCAAACCGCTAAATCAATATCAGAGTGATAACGAAATTTTGATAAATCTAACAAAGAACCAAAGAGAATAACTTTTTCTATCTGATATTTTTCTCGCAGGATTCTAGCGGCTTGTTGGGCAGTTTCCCAGCCTTTTCGATAGCGATTTTCTAGAGTTGTTCGAGAGATAGGAACAGAAACCATAGTTTTAGGGAATAATTTTCATTTTTGTCTATCGAGGTAACACCTCATCTAAACACAGTTGCAGGTCAGGAAATAAAGGAGAAAAAATCCCTTGACCGAGGCGATATTGTTGTTGTTGATAATCTTCCCCTAACAGTTGACAAACAGTAAAGGTCGGCTGTTTGGGTTTACCGATAAAAATAGTTCCTCCCAACCCACGATAATCGACAATCCAATATTCTGGAATACCTAATAGGGCGTATTCTTCGACTTTACGAGCATAATCCGACTCCCAGTTGCTACTAACTACCTCTACCACAAGCTTAATGCTTCTACCGAGAGTAATCACTGGTTCTCGTTCCCAGAAAGGTTCATTATCGAGAACAGTTTCATCCAGAACAATAATATCAGGACGGCGCGCCGTGGCTTGGTCGCTAAAGGGACGAATTAGACAAGTACGGGGTATAAACCAGGGCAATTGTCGGTTATTAATGGCGATACCGATTTTGCTGGCGAGTTTGCCGCTAACGGTTTCGTGGGGGCCCGTAGGTTCCAAATCGATTATTTCTCCCTCAGCAAGTTCGTAGCGGGGATTATTGCGGTACTGACCGAGAAAATCTTCTAGGGTTAGAGTCTGGAAAAGGCTAGGAGAAAGCATATTTTTAGGGAACAATTTTTATCTTTGTTCATTTAACCAACTTAGCAATTCCTCACGGCTGCCCAAGTCTAAAATTCTATCTCCTAAGGTTTCTAATTGCGGGATAGATAGAGATTTAATTTTTTCA
>VYLQ01000183.1_pt1 | contig 15399 bp, 22 predicted proteins | sample 5115351 | NCBI WGS metagenome assembly VYLQ01 (sample SAMN12291776, study PRJNA351875) | freshwater metagenome | isolation source: freshwater lake | place: USA: Michigan, Lansing Lake | collected 2013-08-14 | reverse complement strand
CAGAAATCGCAGACGGCGATTTGGTCTGAGATTGAATTTGATTGCTGGTATCTACAATTACGAACTTCGTTACCGACAAAAGGATATATCTTGATTACTTTTGCAAGAGATCTAATTAGCTTATGTCTGGCACGATTTAGGATACTTATACTATATAATTAACCGACTAACAGAATCTTTTAACTGTTTAGCAAGAGCCATAGAATTAGAGGAAAATCAAGCCTTATATCATTATACCATGGCTAGGGTGCTAGAAAAACAATCCCGTTTAGATATAGCTTTATCAGCTTATCAGAAAGCGATCGATCTCAATGCTAATTTTGTCGATGCTTATAATAAACTGGGTAATTTATTTTATCAATTAGGTCAGCTAGAGTCAGCCGAAAAATTCTATCAGCAGGGAATTAATAGCCAAGCGGATTTTTATCCTTTTTATATCAATTTAGGCAATGTCTATTTAGTTAAACAAGCTTGGACAGAAGCAAAAAATGCTTATAAAACTGCCCAACAACTGGCAGGAGATAGACGAGAAATTAGTCAAAATCTCTCCCTTTGGGAAATCCTGCAAGCTGACCAAAAAAGAGCCGATCTTTACTCAGGTGATTATTTTTATCAAAGAAAACTCTATCAATTAGCACTAAACTATTATCAAAAATTATTAGCAATTAAAATAGAGGACAGCAATTTTTATTTAAATTGCGCCCATTGCTATCTCATTCTCAAAGAAGAAAAACAAGCTTTGGAAGTGTATAAAAAAGGCATTAGCTATCATCCAAAAAATATTGATTTACATTTGCGCCTAATTTGGTTATTACAAAATAATTATCCGATCGAGGTGGCAATTCAAGCAACTAAATCGGCTTTAGAGTATCTTCCCGATCACCTATCTTTGAAATTAGAATTAATGCGGTTAATGCCGATAGTTTACACAAATCAAGCAGATATTATGCTATATCGATCAAACTACGAGAAACGGTTAGATAATATCTTGTCTAATCTTGATTTAACCACTACTCATCAACAACAGGAGGCTTGGAAAAGTATTGGTTTAAGAACTAATTTTTATCTTCAATATCAAGGTCAAAATGATTTAAAACTACAAAAAAAATATGGGGAATTAGTTTATAAAATTACCTCAGCTAACTTTCCTAATTGGGTGAAAAACCTAACCATCCCGACGGGAAAAATTCGCCTTGGCTATATTTCTGCTCACTTGCGTCATCACACGGTAGCGAAACTCTTTCAAGGATGGTTGCAGTGGCGAAATCGAGAGCAATTTGAAATTTATTGTTATGGAATAGATATTAATAACACCTGCGATAATTTTACCAAACAATACCAAGAGCAAAGTGATTATTTTTATCAGTTTGATAATCTAGTCAATGCGGAAAAAATTGCTCAACATATTTTAGATAATCAGTTACATATTCTCGTTTATTTAGATATTGGTATGGATCCTCGCACTACCCAACTAGCAGGATTGCGTTTAGCTCCAGTACAATGTGTAACTTGGGGCCATCCCATCACCTCAGGATTACCAACCATTGATTATTTTATCTCCAGTGAATTAATGGAACCCACGGAGGGAGATAATCACTACAGTGAAAAATTAATTCGCTTATCTGATTTAGGTATTGCCTATCCCAAACCTTCCCTTCCTCCCCAGAGAAAAACTCGTTTAGAGATGGGATTAGCTGAGGATAAAATCATCTATTTAAACTGTCAGAGTTTATTTAAATATCTGCCAGAAAATGACGATATTTTCCTAGAATTGCCCGACAAGTTCCCAACAGTCAATTTATTTTTATCTGCCATCGTAGCGAATTTGTGACCCATTGCTTTCAGTGGAGATTAAGTCAAGCTTTTAATAAGTATGGACTCAATTGGCAAGATTACGGGGGAATGATGCCACAATTAGAACAAAATGATTATTTTCAGCTTAACTTATTAGCAGACATCTATTTAGATAACTTAAGTTGGTCGGGAGGAAATACCACCTTAGAAGCAATTGCCTGTCAGCTTCCAGTTGTTACCTGTCCGGGGGAATTTATGCGCGGAAGACATTCCTATGCTATCCTAAAAAAATTAGGCATAACCGAGACAATTGCTACGGATAAAAATCACTATATTGAAATTGCTATCCGTTTAGGTTTAGATAATCAATGGCGGCAAACAATCAAAGATTATACTAAAATGAATATCGATACAGTATTTAATGATCGAACCTGTGTAGAAAGTCTAGAAAGATTTTATCAATCTGTAGCAGGAGAGGATAAATAAAACTTTAGGACTACATAGAGTTTGCTGAAAAAGTTTGTTTCTGGGTAAGAAACCCACATAAAGTTCATTTTGTCAAGGATTGTTAAGATGCTCTTAACCTGGATCTGAGAAGAGAAATTTACCACTTAACACTGTCTATTAAAAACTATCGATAGATGGCAAAATAGAAACTATACAATTAGTATTGTCTGTAAATAAGAACAACCTATGGATATTGAATCAACTAAAGTTACTGCTGAAGAAATTGCCCAGTTTCGCGCTGAATTGGCAGAGGATTCTAAAGCATTAGGAGATATTGACGTGATTGAACGTTGTGAAGGGGATTTAGAACAAGCTGCTCGTATCTTAGCGCGTCGAGCCGACATTGAAGATGTGAGAGCGGGAATCACTTGGGAATCTGCGTTAAAGCAAGCGCGTCAGGTAGTTTGTGATGCAAAGTTTAAGGAAGGTTTAGCGCCTGATTTAAGGCGTTGCTGAATCAAGGTATGAATGACAACCCTGCACCCATCCAAAAGTTAGTTTGGGTCTAGGTTTTAAAAATCCCACAAAAGAAGATTCATATCTCAAATCAGCAACGCCTTAAAAATCCCACACAAGAAGATTCATATCTCAAATCAGCAACGCCTATTATGCAACGCCAACTTTTAGAGCTTCTTGGCAAGCTGCGATTGCTTTTTCTATATTCTCCGCTTTATCTCCTCTAATTCTTTCTGTGTAAGCAGCCGCGAGATTATTCTGTGTGGTTGCCCAATCTTGAGGAAATGCCTCAAAAGTATAAACTTTCAAGACTTCTTGATAATAGGCGATCGCTTTTTCAATATTCTCAGCTTTATCATCCCTAATTCTGTTACGGTAAGCAAGAGCAAGATTATTTTGCGTGGCTGCCCATTCTTGGGGAAAAGCTGCCAAAGTTCTCACTTTCAGGGCTTTATTAGCAGCCTCAATTGCCATCTCCAAATTTTCAGCTTTATCGCCTCTGATCCTATTCAGGTAAGCATTAGCAAGACCATCCTGCGTATTACCCCAATTTTTGGGAGAAGATTCCAAAGTCCAGACTTTCAATGCATTAGTAAAAGCAGAAATTGCCATTTCTAAATTCTTAGCCTTATCTTCTTTGATTCTCTTCAGGTAAACAGCGGCCAGATTATAATTGGTAATTGCCCAATCTTGGGGAGAAGCTTCCCAGGTATAAACTTTTAAGGCTTCCTGATTAGCGACAATTGACTTTTCTAAATTCTCGACTTTGTCGCCTCTGATTCTGTCATAGTAAATAAGAGCAAGATTATATTGTGTTAAGGCCCAACTCTGGGGAAAAGCTTTTTCAGTATAAACTCTCAAGGCTTCAGTAAAAACAGTAATTGATTTTTCTAAATTGTCAGCTTTATTGCCTCTAATTCTTTCAGAGTAAGTAACAGCGAGATTTAGCTTGGTAACTGCCCAATCTCGGGGAAAAGCTCCTTTAGTATAAACTCTTAAGGTTATTTCATAACCAGCAATGGCAATTTCCTTATTAGCGGCAATACTACCTAGTGTGAATTTTTGTACTAATTCACTGAAGTACCAAATATTTCCAGCAATAAAATAGGCTTCTTTTGTATCAACGGATGCTAGTTTATCATTTGCCCAACTATCAAGAATATATATCAAATTTTCATCCAATTTATCCAGATTTTGCGCCCAGAAGGGATAAATAACTTGAGGATTAGGATTCTCTTGGACTTTTCGTAATGTCTCCATTAAGAAATTGAGATAGTTTTGCGGGGTGTTGGCGGTTGCCGCGGTTTCATCCCCCAACAACCCTAATGCTGCTGCTAACTGTTGTGCCATATTCAGCAACCATCGCGCCTCATTTTCCCTTCCTGCATTCCCGAATTGTTGCGCTACGGCTACCATTACCTGTACCAACCCCTCATCCAGCAATTCCTGATTTTCCTGTAAGATTCGGGGTTCATCGCTATTATTGCAAGATAATAGCTGATTAATGAGGTTTAGGTATGTTTGGGTGCGTTGTTCGTTCATAGCGTGGTAGATGGGGAATTGATGGGTAGGGGCGAAGCATTCGGATAGAAAATCTATGGTTTCAGCGAGTAAGTTATTGCCCGAATGCTTCGCCCGTACAGTGATTTAATGGGGAGATCATCGTGATTGTATCACAGGGATAATAGGCGAAGGTTATTGTTCGGAGGTAGGGGCGAAGCATTCGGATAGAAAATCTATGGTTTCAGCGATAGGTTATTGCCCGGGGGACAGGGGCGAAGCATTCGGATAGAAAATCTAGGATTTCAGCGATAGGTTATGCCCAAATGCTTCGCCCGTACAGTGATTTAATGGGGAGATTATCGTGATTGTATCACAGGGATAATAGGCGAAGGTTATTGTCTGGGGTAGGGGCGAAACATTCGGATAGAAAATCTAGGGTTTCAGCGATAGGTTATTGTCCGAATGCTTCGCCCGTACAGATTATTTGCCCCTACATTGGTTTGAATTTATTAAGATTGTTTTCGTCTTGTTGCCAATTTCGCGGATTGTCAAGAATGTATTGCCGGATTTTTTGATAAGAATCTTCATTGCGAATGATATGTTCATAATAATTGCGATGCCAAACTTTCAGGCGATCGCTACATAAACGATTGATTTTACGAGTAGAGATTGATTTAAAATTCTGCACAATAGCCCCCAAAGATTCTGGCATTGTACCGCGAGGATATTGAGAATAGTATTCGGTCTTTTCCAGAGCTTGATTTTGTATTAATATAATTCCATGAATATGATTGGGCATAACAATAAAAGCATCTAGTTCAATAAATTTAAAATTTAGAGGTAGTCTGTACCATACTGTTTCAATAGTATCACCAAGTAAATTTTGCTTCATATTTCCTTCAACAATTTCACCAAATAAATACTGCTTTTGATAAGAACAAATTGTTATATAATAAGCTCCATTAAGTCTATAATCATAGCCTTTCAAGCGAATAGATTGTCGATATTTTTTCAGTTCATTCATGGCGTGGCGGATGGGAGATTGATGGGTAGGGGCGAAGCATTCGGATAAAAAATTTAGGATTTTAGTGATAAGTTATTGCCCAAATGCTTCGCCCGTACAGGGATTAAATGGGGAGATTATCAGAATTGTATCACAGGGATGATAGGCGAAGGTTATTGTCTGGGGTAGGGGCGAAACATTCGGATAGAAAATCTAGGGTTTCAGCGATAGATTATGCCCAAATGCTTCGCCCGTACAGGGATTAAATGGGGAGATTATCAGAATTGTATCACAGGGATGATAGGCGAAGGTTATTGTCTGGGACAGGGGCGAAGCATTCGGATAGAAAATCTAGGATTTCAGCGATAGGTTATGCCCAAATGCTTCGCCCGTACAGGGATTAAATGGGGAGATTATCAGAATTGTATCACAGGGATGATAGCCGAAAAAAATCCTAGTCAATCCAACAATCAAAAAAATCATAATTTAGACAGAATTGGGTGCGTTGTTCGTTCATGGGTTGATTTTTTTTATAAAAGTTTTTTAAATTCTTCAATAGTTAATCCAGAACCTTTAATAATTGTTCCCATTGTATAAGCATTGATTGGATTAGACCTTGGAATAGTGAGAATATGTTGTCCATCAGTTATGGTAATATGTTTTCCCGGTCGAACAATCTGAAATCCTGCTTTTTCAAACGCTTTAATTGCTCGTTGATGATTAATTCCAGCAAGACTAGGCATGATTTAATTCAACTTCTACATAATAAGATTCTACTCCTTGATTTAATTCCGCATCAACTTCTAAATAAGACTGAATTGCATCTTGAATATTATTGAGTGCTTCTTCTTTAGTTGTACCTTGAGAAGCACAGCCAGGTAAACTAGGACACCAAACGGCATATCCCTCTTCTGATTGCTTGAGATTGACTTGATATTGCATATTTTTAAGATCATCCCGTCCTTAATAAAAATTTGGGCAAAACTATTATTAGTATAATATCACCTAAGCATTGCGCTACGGCTACCATTACCTCACCCAACCCCTCATCCAGCAATTCCTGATTTTTCTGCAAAATTCGGGGTTCATTGTCATCATTGCAGGATAATAGCTGATTAATCAGGTTTAGGTATGCTTGGGTGCGTTGTTGATTCATCGGTTAAAATAATAGTAATTTAGAATTGAGGATTGAGTTATGCCGCAACAAAACTGTGAAGCCGTCTTTGAAAATGGCGTTTTACGTCCTCTTGGTAATCTCCAACTTAATGAAGGACAGTGCGTTAAACTCACTATTGAATCGAATTCAATTTCCCAGCTTACTTCCCCAAAATGGTCAGAAACGGGGATAATCGCCCAGTTAACAGCAAATCCGATTAAAATCGAAGACTTCCATCCTCTTACCAGAGAAGAAGCGAATGAACGCTGGTGAATCTCAACCCTTCTTTATTGATTCTAATATTTGGCTGTATCGCTTCATTGTTAATTGTAGCGATCCTAATGCCATCCCTAAGCAACAAATAGCTACAAATATTACGAATCAAGGAAACTTGATAATTAGTACACAAGTTGTCAATGAGGTTTGCTCAAATTTAATCCGCAAAGCAGGGTTTAATAATTTACAGATCCAAAATCTACTTGAAGAATTGACCCAAGGGTGTAAAATCTTACCTGTCTCCCTCGAAACCCTTGAGTATGCCGTGAAATTACGAGATCGCTATTTAATTTCATTTTGGGATAGCCTGATTGTTGCTAGTGCAGTTTTAGGCGATGCAACTATTCTCTACTCAGAAGATATGCAAGATGGTTTAATTATCAATAATAGCTTACAGGTTATCAATCCCTTTAAAGATTTAAACTCTTAAAAAGATAATTGACGAGAACTGTAAACTAATCTCGAAAAACTGTTTTTTAAGCTTTTTCTAAATCGTCATCACTGATCACAACATCTTTCCATAAACCTTTAATTTGAGTCTGATTGCGAGAACCTTCAAGTTGATGAATGACCGTTTTTTTAAAGGCTTCTAATTTTTCCTGAATGACTTGAATCCGAAGTAGAACATATTGACTCATGGCAAATAATCCCCTTACTCTTTGATTTGATTTTTTAATACTGCATATTTTATTGTATTACAGGGATAATAGCCGAAAAAAATCCTAGTCAATCAAATAATCAAAAAAATCATAATTTAGACAGGGTTGGATTATTAACTTATAACCGCTCAAACTCATCAACACTTAACCCCGCTTGCCTTAAAATACTGGTAATTGTCCCAATTGTTACCTCTTTATATTTAGGAACAATCGCTGTGCGTTTTCCTTCAGAGGTATCCTTAGCAAACTTAACATGACTTCCCTTTTGACTCAGCACTTCAAACCCTGCCGTCTCTAATTTCCGTTTAATTTCAGGATAAGATAAAGGCTTAAGCGGCATTAATTTCTACCTCTATTTTCTGCAATTGAGGAATCACTGTTGCACAAGGCGGTTCAAAGTATAATTCCAAAGCTTCTTGAAGATTTATTAACGCCTCAGTTTCCGTTTCTCCTTGACTTGCCAAATCAACCTCTAAACATTGAGCCACAAACCAATTATCCTCTTGAAAAACTCTGGCTGTGAATGCCTGTTTCATCTTAATTTTTCCCCTTTAATATTCTATTATTGTATATCTTATCTCAAGTGCTTATCAACGATTGCGTCTTATTTTCCCTTCCTGCATTCCCTAATTGTTGCGCTACCGCTACCATTACCTGTACCAACCCCTCATCCAGCAATTCCTGATTTTTCTGTAAGATTTGGGATTCATCGCCATTATTACAGGATCATAGCTGATTAATCAGGTTTAGGTATGTTTGGCTGCGTTGTTCATTCATAGCGTGGTAGATGGGGGATTTATGGGGGGGCGAAGCTTTCGGATATAAAATCTAGGGTTTCAGCGATAGGTGATGCCCAAATAGATAGTCAACAGTTTAGTTGAAACCCGATTAAATTTTCGATCGCTTTGACCAAATCTTGATTAGTCCAATTCTGGTACAGACAAGCAGCGATCGCACATCCCCCCGCACCGACTCCTTCCTTGACGAAACCTTGTTCATAAGCTTGCAAAACCGGGTATTTAGAGGCGGAAAAGTTTAATTGTGTGGCTAATAGGGGCAATTTTCCGATCAGGCGGGCTAATCCCACCGTATCCCCCGTTTTATCTTCCGCTACCCAGCGAGTTGTGCCGACGAGGATATTTTCCCAGTTAACGGGATAGGCATATTTAGCTACTAGAGCTTGAATTAGGGCAGAAACGGCTAACATTTGGGTTCCTCCGGCGAGGAGTACCCCACCCTGCCCACTGGCGGCGATCGCCATGCCAGCAACGAAAATCTGCTGAGGATCGCCTAGTGCGGCGATTACCTCAAAAGGATCAAAAATTTCTTTTCGGGCTAATCCCTGCTCAACTATTGCCTGTTTCTGGGCATGATTGCACTGGGGATGGCTGCTATTCACTTTGCCCTTGGCTCGATAACCCAATCCAGTTAGGATGGCGAGGGCGGTGGTGGTGCCACCGACCACACACTCGCCGATAATTAGATAATTGGACTGGCGGGCTAATTTTTCTCCCCAAGCTAATCCTTGGGCGAACAGGTGTTTTACTATGGGGAGATCTAGGGCGCGGCCGGTGGAGAGACAACGGGCCGGTTGTCCCCCCAGTTCGATATAATCGACGGCCGGGGGCAAGGGTAAACCGGCGTTAAAAACCCGGACAGGAATAGCTAATTTTTCCACTACGGCGCGGGTAATATAGGCAGGGGAGGCTCCCACCGTTAGGGGAGGCAAGGGATAACGGGGATGGGGTGAAACTCCTTTAACGATAAATTCGGCATCGGCGATCGCTGTATATTTTCTATCTTCCGGGGTAGCACCGGCGGTGGAGATTCCGGGGATTAATCCTGTCTCGGTAAAGCCTAAAACTAGGGCAAATATCGGACAAGATTTTTGATGGCGCTGTAACCAATTTTGCCCCCGTTCGACTTCCGTGTAAATTTTAATCATCCGTTGATTTTGTCCCATTACTTATCACTATTTCGCTCTCTCCATGAGATAATAGTTGAGGCTGCATCTCAATTTTGTCGAAATATCTAGATGATATTTTGGGCGCACGCAGTTCGATCAACTCACTGACCACGGTGCGCCCCTACCATTGGCGCAATAATATTATTGTAGGGGCGAATTGCATTCGCCCTCTTTGAATAAGTAGGGAGGCACAATTATTTGTAGTATGGGTTAGCAGTAGCGTAACCGATGCGGGCGTTGGGTTTCATGCCTCAACCGTTCGGCAAAAGCTCACGGCCGAAGCCCAACCTACGTTCATCTTATATTTAATTCCACCCACCTACTTAACTGCTGCTGCTCACCATAGGTGAGGGAAAGTCACCAATAGGAGAGCTCTTCGGGATTTGTTATGCAAATAATTAACTAAAAATAAAATTCGATGAGATTGCCTACGCCTAAAAGTAGCTGAAATCCATAGGGGGAAGGACTTAAGGCGCAAGCAGGTTAACACCAAAAGATAGACAATCGAGTTAAGATTTGATATCTTACTCAAAAACCAGAGTATTTTACTGATGATACTTGACAAATTTTTGAACCTAGAAGGAACCTCTATTCAAGGCTATCGACACCTAGAAAATATCGGTATAGTCTGACGAATCGAATCGAAAAATCAAAAAGCGACCTGTCCTCGTTGTGGATTAGAGAGCGATAAACTACACCAAAATCATCGACATTTAGTCAAAGATTTACCGCTCTCAGGACAACCAGTATAACTACAAGTTAATCGTCGTCAATTTAAGGGCGATAATTGTCAGAAACCCTTTAGTGAGAAGTTAGATTTTGTCGCCAGTAAACGATGGGAAGTGGCGAGCAGGGAGCAGGGGAGCAGGGGAAGTGGAGAGCAGAAATAAAAAAGCTGACTGCTAAAAAGCAGTTTTAGTAGATTTAGATACGGGAAAACTAATGCTATTATAGAGAAGCGAACACAACATGAGTTGAGAAAAACGCTTACAGGCTGGGGGAAAGAGGTGTTAGGGCCAATTGAAGAAGTGAGCATAGACCTTTGGCTAACCTATAAAAATTTAGTGAAAGAATTGATGCCATCGGCCGAGGTAGTCGCCGATAGATTCCATGTAATGAAACAAATTAATCAAGAGTTAGACGAACAGAGAAGAGACGTTCGGCGATGCTCAGTCGAGCCGCAGAAAAAAGAGCCGGGTCAGCGCAGAAAAATAAAAAACAGAAAGCGGAAAAAGAAGCGAAGCTAGAAGTTTTAAAGCGAAGTAAATATAGCCGGTTAAAAAATGAAGAAGATTTAACGGAAACCCAAAAAATCAAACTAGAAGCTATCAAAGAAAATTGACCAAATTTGAAAAAGATGCAGGAATTAAAGGAAGAATTCAGAAAGATTTATGAAACCTCAGAGAATCCGACAGAAGGACTGCTATCCATCTCGGAATGGTTGGCAAAATCCTCCAGTATTTTTACCAAGAGTTATCAAACAATCCGAAACTGGTTTGGAGAAATCATTAGTTATTTCGAGCGAAGGAAACGAATGGGGTGGTCGAGGGAATCAACAATAAACTTAAACTAATAAAACGAAGAGGCTATGGCTTGAGAAACTTTCGGAATTTTTGGGTTAGAAGTATGTTGTCTTGGCATCTTGTCTGTTGATTTAGCATAAAGAGCAACGAAGAGCCAGGAACTTTAGCGGTTTTTAATTGTTTTCCTCGGATAGCTTATAGTCAACCGCTACTCGTCAGCAAAGAATCAACCACACCCACCTCGATCGTAATTGATGATGATGAGATGACACAACTTCCCAGGGTGCATCTCAGTTTTGCAAAAATATTGGGTTTGGAAAGCTGACAATACCTAAAATCTTGAGGCTCTCTTGGACATTGGCTGAAAAATGTTCACCATGTCACATTATGGGCGCAAGCAGTTCGATCAACTCACTGACCACGTTGCGCCCCTACGGCCGCGCGTGGTGTGATTGGTAGGGGAGTATAGCGTACGCCCTTTCTTCGCTCAGATAAGCTGATCACCATAACTCCAAGAGAGCCAATCTTTATCTGTATAGATTGACAATCGCCTATCCTTAGATTAGCTGAATCTCCCCCGTCCCCCTTGCCTTTTGCCTCATCTCAACAAGCAATTTAAATGTGCGGGCAGCTTACCCTGACAGCTGAGAACCTTGCCGTTGACTGACTACCCCATCGAGGTTTTCTGAGTCTCAAGAAATTTTTTGTTAAAATTTGCAACATAACTTAACAATGTGTTACGTTATTTAACATAAGCATACAAAAGGAGCCTCCTCATGACTGCCCGCGGCTACACCACCGAAGAACAAGGAAGACTGAATAATTTTGCTGTCGAACCGAAAATGTACGTTGATAGTTCTAGCAGTCTTGGTTTTACCAAAAACGCTGAAAAATTGAATGGCAGACTAGCTATGATTGGCTTTGTCTCTCTTTTGGCCATTGAAGTGTTAACCGGTAAAGGAATCATTGCTTGGATTACCAGTCTCTAAGAATCGACAATCCCGTCGCGCCGAGCGGGGAGTTCAGTCCCCGCTCGGGAGGGGTGATTCAGATGGGGTAAATGCCCTCAAAAACAGCCTTAGCTGAACCGGTCATGTAAACCCGGTTATCAGTTTCGCACCAGTGAATCTGAAGACAACCACCGGGTAGTTCCACGGTACAACAGCGATCGCATTTTGCCGTTAACACGGCCGCCACCACCACAGCACAAGCACCAGTACCGCAAGCGAGAGTAATTCCCGCTCCTCTTTCCCAGACACGCATCTTCATATAATCCGGCGCGATTACTTCTACGAACTCCACATTAGTCCGTTGGGGAAAAACTGGATGATGCTCAAATTTTGGCCCGATAGTTTCTAGGGGAATAGAGGCCAGATCATCGACAAAAGTGACACAGTGGGGATTACCCATACTAACGCAAGTAATTAACCAATCTTTGCCCTCCACCTCTAGGGGAACAGCGAGGGTTTTTTCGGTCCAGTTGACCAAGGTGGTGGGGATTTCACTGCCTAGCAGTTGCGGCGGCCCCATATCGACCGTCACCTGTTCGTTGGCTTCTAAACGGGGAATCATCGTTCCTGCTAGAGTATGAATGCGATAGGTTTGCCCAATACTGTTGTTAGCCTCTAAACGGCTAATAAATTGGGCTAGACAGCGAATACCGTTACCACACATTTCCGGTTCCGAACCATCAGAGTTGAAAATTCTCATGGTGTAGTCGGTTTCTGCTTGGCCGGGAAGCACAAAAATCACGCCATCAGCACCGACCCCAAAATGTCGATCGCACATAGCCACGGCCATTTCCGCTCTGATCAGGGGTTCGGGACTGTGACGGTTATCTATCAAAATAAAATCATTGCCCAGGCCTTGATATTTGGTGAAGGGGATTTTCATGGTCAATAAAAGCTGCTCAACAGGAATAATAATAGAGGATGAACACCTCATCGATAAACTCATTATGTCTCAATTCGATCCCGGTCTACCGAGTATTAGACAAGTACAGAGCTATATTCAAGAGAAACAGGAAGTAGAAATTAAGTTGAGCACCGATGATCTCCTCGTTGGTCGCATCCTTTGGCAAGATGTTAACTGTCTATACCTGGTTGATCACTACGATAAACCCACTTTAATTTGGCAACAGTCTCTGGTTTATTTAAAACCTAAAGCCTAGGGGGAAATTGGCGATATTTGGCGGTGGGATGCCTCCCTGACGCATCAAAAATTCAGTAGCAAGCAGATAGCTTTTGATCAAATATACATCCCTCTTCTGTCAGGGTAGGGCTGATTCATTCTCCGAATCTAATTCTTTTTTTTGCTACCTTTAATCGCTTATGAGGTAAGCAAAGCACGACGTTTTAAAAAAAAATTTCAGATATTTATTCCGAGAAATCGACTAAAAACGTTGCCAGATAAAGATTGGAGAGAATGACATTTGAGAGAATGAAACGACCCTACTCTCGGCCTAGCAATGCTCTAAAGTTAATAAATATCAATCTAACAAAAACTCAAAGTCTTAGTATACAAGCTTTACAAGCATGAGTTATTGATAGTTTTACATGACAGGTTCGGTAGAGCCTTAAAAGCTTGGCTCTGTGTTTTTTTACTCCTCGATTAATTGATTACTTTTCTTTTCGACTGATAAATTCTCTGTTAGAATCCGTTTTTCCCTGTCATTTCTGTCTTCCCGTTCCCTAGAGTGATAGAAGAGGGATATCACCATCACCGCTCAACACCCAACCCCTAACTAAAACTTTTAGGATCGAAGACATCCCGCAAACCGTCACCGATAAAATTAATACTTAACACCGTGATCACAATAGCTAGGGCGGGAAAAATGACCAAGTGAGGAGCAGTTGTCAAGTAATCTTTAGCTTTAAATAACATTTGTCCCCAAGTCGGTACATCGGGGGGGAAACCCAAACCCAAAAAACTCAGCGTGGACTCGGTAATAATCGCATTACCCACGGCTAAAGTGGCGGCCACGATCATCAGTCCCAAAACATTAGGTAATAAATGCACCAGGATTAAACGCAAAGGAGTGGCCCCCAAAGCAATCGCGGCTGAGATAAACTCCATCTCCCGTAATTTTAAAAAATTTCCCCGCACCAATCGCGCCACCGACATCCAATTTAAACCCCCGATTACTAAAACCACGAGCATAAAAATGCCCGTTTCTGGTCCGGCGATTTTTTTGATGCTCTCGCGAAATAGATAGACAATCATTGACGCTCCCATCGCACTCATGGGAGGGATTCCCTGTTCATCCAGTTACCTTATCTATTAAGCGAAAGCTTAATAGACAGTGGGTAGTCTGTAGTCGGGACAATGTTTTCTTGACAATGGAACCACAATTAGAACATTCTTGACTTGTATATTGTGGATTGACCGCTATAACGAACTTCCCGTGTATTTGTCCAAAGTAGTCCAACCAATTGGTGAACATAGACCAACTTGCATCACTAATAGACTTAGCAAGCTTTCTATTTTTCACCATAGGAGAAACCTTCAAGTCTTCATAGACTACCAAATCGTTAGATTGGATTAACGCTTTTGCTGTCTTAACGGCAAAATCTTTACGTTGTCGAGAAACTTTTACATGAAGGCGACCTACTTGAGATTTTTGTTGTTGACGTTTTTGACTTCCCTTTTTCTTTTTAGAAAGCTGGCGTTGAGCTTTCCTCAAGCGTTTTTCTGCTTGACGAAGAAACCGAGGGTTATCAACTTTATCTCCATTGGAATCAGTCAAGAAATGGTTTAGTCCTAAGTCAATCCCCACTTCTTTTCCTGTAGATTCAAGAGGTTCTATCCGCTCAATGTCTAAGACAAATTGACAATAGAACCCGTCTGCTCTTTTAAGGGGCCTAACTCTTTTGATGGAAGATTTATCAAGAATGTCACGGTTAAAACTGCCGAGCAGCTTTAATTTACCTATCCCTGTTTTATCCGTGATCTGGATAAACTTTTTATCTTCTGTGATTTTCCAGCCAGAAGATTTGTCCTCGACAGACCGAGAATACTTTTTGAATTTAGGATAGCCTTTCTTGGCTAAACCTTTTTGACAATTGTGGTAGAAACGGGAGATGGCAAACCACGCTCTTTCGCCACTGGCTTAACGAGCCATAGAGTTGAGATTGACCAGAAAAGGGAAATCAGAGTTCTTGCTTAATTCGGTAACGTAACGACACAAAGAAGCATAATTTACTTGGTCTTCTTTAGTAGAGTCCATCCAGAACCTTAGACATTTATTTCTAACAAATTGCCCAATTCTTATAGCCTCAGAGCTGGCTACCTGTTGCTGTTGTGAGACTTTTAGCTTAAACTCTATGACTCCCATTGAACCGACCTCTCAATGGTTTATATTAACAGTATATCACCTTCAGTCCACAGACTGTCAAGAGCCTGAAAGCTGTTTACGTTAAAACTCACAGGGCTACGTTTAATCTCGTTGAAAACCAAGACTAAGAGCGAATATTAGCTGTGCTTCGCTGTCTTAATATTGGTCGGATTTTCATCTCCGAGGTAAAACCGAGAGCCTTCAATCCGACATTCAAGGTAAA
>VYLQ01000168.1_pt1 | contig 15526 bp, 19 predicted proteins | sample 5115351 | NCBI WGS metagenome assembly VYLQ01 (sample SAMN12291776, study PRJNA351875) | freshwater metagenome | isolation source: freshwater lake | place: USA: Michigan, Lansing Lake | collected 2013-08-14 | reverse complement strand
CCAACAAGGGAAACAAGCCGCATAACAAAAAATGGCTCAAACTTTTTTCTAATTCATGAAACAGACCAATAGAATTTCAATCTTTCGTCAATCAGACTTTTTAGTCAGCCCCAAACAAACAAGACTTAATGCATGTGATGAGTGGTCTGTTAGGACACGGACCACGGATTGAGGGGTTGAGAGGATATAAGATTAAATAGTTATGAAAGGTGGTCTGTGAGGACACAGACCACGGAATAGGGAATAGAGATGAAGACGAATGATTGGTTGTAAAATGATTTATTTACTCCAGCGCTTTCAACACACCACGCACAAATTCATTCACATCGAATTCTCTCCTCTTCACCCTCGGTCTGTGTCATCACAGACCGAAACAAATAAAGACTTAATGCTTGTGATGAGTGGTCTGTGAGGACACAGTCCACGGTTTGGGATGTAAGATTAAATAGTTATGAAAGGTGGTCTGTGCGGACACAGGCCACGGAATATAGGAGAATAAATAGTTATGAAAGGTGGTCTGTGCGGACACAGACCACGGAATATGGGATATAAGATTAAATAGTTATGAAAAGTGGTCTGTGAGGACACAGACCACGGAATAGAGTCGTTATGAAAGGTGGTCTGTGAGGATACAGACGACGGATTGGATGAAGGCGAATGGTTGGTTGTAAATCATTTTACTCCAGCGATTTCAACACATCGCGAACAAATTCATTCACATCGAATTCTCTCTTCTGACTGAGGCCCAGACGCACGATAACCACATCGCGGGAAGGAATCATAATTACCGATTGCCCTTCGAAGCCATCCATCAGATACATATCATTTGGCACATCGGGAAAACGCTTGTCGTTCGGATTATTTTTGTTGCCTGCATTCAACCAGATTTGCGCACCATACTCACCCTGCGGAGCTGCCCCGGCAGGCGTAGTTGAATATTGCACCCATCCTTGCGGAAAGATTTGCTCGCTGTTCCACATGCCATCTTGCAAATAGAGTAATCCAAATCGCGCCCAATCACGCGCAGTTGCGTAGCTGAAAGATGATCCCACGAAAGTGCCGGAAGCATCCGGCTCAATCACTATACTGTAGGCACCTAGTTTATGAAACACTTCGCGATAGGGAAACAACGTGTAGTCAGCATCGCCAATCGTTTGTTTGGTGATGCGCGAAATGATGTTGGTGGTGCCACTGCTGTAATACCACTTAGTGTTGGGAGCCACCTCGGCTTTCGATTGTGCAGCATAGGCTCCGGCATCTTTCTTTCGGAAGAGCATGTTCGTGGCGGTGCTGGGGCCGCCGTACACTTCTTCCCACGCAAGGCCGCTGCTGGCTTGCAGTAAATTGTGCAGCGTTATTTTGGAACGCTCATCGTTTTTCCATTCGCTGACAAGTGCAGGCTCGGATACTTTCAGTTTCCCTTGTTTTACCAACACACCTACAATCGCGTTGGTAATGGTTTTCGTCATACTCCAGCCTATCAATTTGGTTTCTGCGCTGAAGCCGGGCGCATATTTTTCGGCAATGATATTTCCTTTATGAAGTATGACAACTGCACGTGTGTTCACCGGATTGGCGGTATCGGGTTCGGTAAATGCTGCGTCCACTACTTCATTTAACCTGGCGTTGTGTGCCAGCAAAGAATCAATCACGCGATTTCCATTTGGCCACGCAATGGTATCTTGATTGACGTCTGGTTTTACAATTACCGGAATAGGTTGTTTTCGCAGTTCCTCTTCGCTGATTTCAGAAACCAACGTGCAGCCTAGTCCTTTGCGATAAATGGCTTTGCGCTCGCTCAATCCAAACACAGAACCAGTAGCAGAGGAATCTTCCATGTGCGCTTCGAAGGTGCCCAAGTTGATGAGCGCACCGCCCAATTCTTGTGCAATGACTTGCTGTGGATCACGGCCGGCCACGAACACACATGAGCATAAATTTTTAGCACCGTACCCGGAAATAATGGGCAATGCTTGTGAGAGATAAAATGTTCCGTAGCCGAGTACGGCCAATAAAACAACAAGCAGGAGGCGTTTGATCAACTTCATTTGATTCGATTAGTGGTTTTTGTTAAGAACACTGCTAAAAACATTTCTTTAGACTACCTCAACCTTTTCCCTTCTCCACAAGAGAAGCGTCATTTGAGTTTTTAGAAGGGTGCAATTATGTTGGCTGCAATGGCTCATATACTTTTTCTTTCCACGTGTGGAGCAACGGATGCATGCGCGTGTACCACAGTGGAGGAACCAGTGCAATTAAAATCATCGTAGGATAGCCATATGGTAGTTGCGGACTCTCATCATAATGGTTCAGCACCTGGTAGCGCTTGATGGCGTTGGCGTGGTGGTCGGAGTGGCGCTGCAACTGAAATAAGAAGAAGTTGCTGATCAGGTGACTGGCATTCCACGAGTGCAAGGGATTGACTCGTTCGTATCTTCCGCTGGTATCTTGCTTGCGTACAATGCCATAATGCTCAATGTAATTCACCAACTCCAATAGGGTGAAGGCAATCACACTCTGTACAAAGAAAAAGATCGGCACCTCCCATACGAATCGGCCACTCAGTTGACTGATTAACAATGTGAGTAATCCGCAAAACAGAACAGGTACGACTGTAAAAGCAATCATTTCATTTCGCCAATGCCAAACAGAAAGACCTTTGCGTTGCAGACTTTCTTTTTCGAGTTGCCATGCGTGCGCGTAGCCGTGAAAAACAGACCGGAACCAAAACGAGTAAAAATTTTCCTCATAGCGTGCCGTAGCCGGATCGTCGGGCGTGGCCACTTGCACATGGTGCCCGCGGTTGTGTTCAATGTAAAAGTGCATATAGCACACCGTCATCAGCAGCACTTTGCTATACATCTGTTCGAGTTTCGATTTTTTGTGCCCCAGTTCATGAGCTACTGTAATGCCAATGCCGCCCGTTACCAACCCAACTCCCATAACAAACGCCACCCACTCCAGCGGTGATGTGAGGCGATTGGCGGACACTGCAAAGCATGCCCACACCACGAAGGCCACTTGCACGTACGTCCACACATACGTAACGAACCGGTAGAACCATTCTTCGCTGATGAAAGGCACCTGCTCTTTGGGCACATTTCGGGTATCTAAGCCAACTGCATAGTCTGCGATGGGAATTAAGACAAATACGAAAACGGCAGTTAGTAAATTCCAATAACCACCCGCATAAAAGCCGATGATGACCAAAGCGGGGAGAATAAAGGCTATGAAGAAACCTGTTTTTTTGATCACACTCATAGTTTAAAGTTAACAAAAAATCGGCAACGGCCATACCCCCTTCAAAACCACTGAAAGTAGATGTGTTTTATTTACACAAAAGATTATTTAGCTTACGCCACATTAAAAAAATGATCAAAAGACTTTTGAAGATATTAAAATTTCCCGATGAGGAAAATGGTTTGTCAGAGGAGTTGAGGTCGGTGGTGGGAAACAGGCTGGTGGTGCTTATCATAGTATTGAGTTTTGTGTATTATTTGGTTGACCGTGGGATCAATTCAAACGTTACTAGCTTACTGTTCATCTCTGTTTCTACCGCTTGTCTTGTAGTTTTGATCATTAACGGCAACGGCTATTTTAGATTAGCCAAGATCATTGGCCTGCTTCTTTTTAACTTTATCTTGTATAATATTAGTGCCAGTCAGGATTTTTCTACCGGTGTACATTTGCATCAAATAACGGCGGCGTTTGTGGCGCTCATCCTTTTTGGCTACGAGGACCGCTGGTGGGGGATTGCCTTTACGATGCTCACCTTTTGTTTGTTTGCGCTGGCCTTCTTTACAAAGGCCTCCTTGCTTACTTTTCAGCATTTTAACGAGTACCAGATCAGCATTTTGTTCATGCTGAATATCACTGTTTTTGCCGCCATCAATCTCTACCTCACGTACATGATTTTGCGTCTCAATTACAAAGTAGAGCAAACGCTTCTGTTCCGCAATCAGGAATTAAAAAGAACCAACGTAGAACTCGACCGCTTTGTGTACAGCGCGTCGCATGATCTACGTGCGCCGCTAAATTCCATCGCGGGTCTCATTAATTTACAGCGACTCGATCCGCAGTCCACTGTCTACAGCGAAATGATCCAAAGTAGAGTCACAATCATGGATAAGTTTATTCGCGATATCATCGATTATTCGCGCAATTCGCGTGTGGAGGTGATGAAGGAACCTATTCGCTTAAAAAGTATTGTGCAGGAAATTATAGAAATGTTGAGGGTTTCTCAAGTTACCCATTCCATTGATTTTCAAATTGAGATGGAAGACTCGTTAGAAATCATTTCAGATCTGGCCCGCATCCGTGTGATCTTAAACAACTTAATTTCGAATGCCATCAAATATGCCGATCAAACGAAAGGCAACTCGTTCGTGCGGATACGTGCGTGGCACGAGCAAACCCGATCCGTTATTTCTGTGGAAGACAATGGGATTGGCATTGAGCCCGGCCTGTTGCCGAAGATATTTGAGATGTTCTACCGCGCTACCACCGTATCCACAGGTTCGGGGTTAGGTTTGTACATTGTTAAGGAATCGCTCGAAAAGGTAAAAGGGACGATCGAGGTACAATCAGAATTTACTAAAGGCACTACCTTTCGCATTGTTTTGCATGAGAAGCTGTAACAAACAGCTTTCTTCTTTGTTAGAAGACTCGGATTCATGGTAGCAATTCGCTAAAAAAAATTCAATTCCGTTTGACGGATTATAAACCCACTAAAAATGAAAACACTGTTAATAACCGGAGGAAGTAAAGGCATCGGCTATGGCATCGCAGAGGTGATGATTCGCGCCGGATGGAATGCAGCCATAACGGGACGCAATCAAGCGCAGGTAGAAGCAGCGGCGGCACAATTGAATGCCATTCGCAAAGACAGCGCACTGGGTATTGTAGCCGATGTGCGTAATCTGGCGCACCAACAAGCAGCGGTTGCTCAAGTTTTGAATACGTGGGGACAACTAGATGTGATGGTGGCAAATGCAGGCATCGGCCATTTTGGTTCCATTGAGACATTGACTGAAGAGCAGTGGCATGAAACGATGGACACGAACCTGACCGGTGTTTTTTACAGCGTGAGGGCCAGTGTGGAGGCATTGAAGAAAACAAAAGGATACATTATCACCATTGCTAGTTTGGCGGGTACCAATTTTTTTGCGGGAGGCAGCGCTTACAATGCGAGTAAGTTTGGATTGGTAGGTTTTACACAGGCCATCATGCTCGACTTGCGCGCCCATGGCATTAAAGTGAGTACGATTATGCCAGGCTCGGTAGCTACTTATTTTGCAGGCCACGTGCCCAACGAAAGTGATGGATGGAAAATTCAACCGGAGGATGTGGGGCAGATGGTATTGGATTTATTGAATATGAATCCGCGCACACTGCCAAGCAAGATTGAAGTACGGCCATCGGCTCCTGCAGGCAAGTAGTCAGATTAATCACTAATCTTTAAACGTCAGTTTGAAAACCAGCAGGGTAGAAGCCAGCACCAGTGTAAGTAAGTTGGCGGCTATCACGGGAATGTCGTTGACGAGGATGCCATAGGCCAGCCACATGGCTACGCCTGCGCAGAAAAAGAGAAACATGCCCAGCGATAAATCTTTTGCCGAGCGGCTCTTCCAGGTTTTGACAACCTGTGGAAGAAATGCGATGGTGGTAAATGCACCTGCGGAAAGACCTAATAGTTGAACCGGATTCATAAGGATGTTGATTTAATTCTTTGCAAATGTACGACTTCGGCTCCGCGTCGGTTGCCAGATGTAATTTATTCCCCTAGAAAGTACAGAAAAACGATTGCGGTAGTTTTAGTGGATGTTTTATGTGAGTTGATCGATTAGAATTGTAATATCCGCAGCTTTGTTCTTCGGTTCATTTTGATTTTGTTGCTAATCAGCAGCTTCGCCACTACCCCTACACCGACGATAGTGCCGCTTACCGCCACGGTATGACTATCTAATTTGCCGGTATTGAGGGCGTCTAGCACTACGTATCCTCCGCCGGAGATGAGAGAGAGCTGTGCTATTTTATAGCGTAGCCACCATCTGGTTTTCTCATCGATATAAAGACAACGAATGGTAGCGATATTGGCTTCAAAGCCGTTGAAAACAATTACACTGTCGCGCAAGCCGGTGATGGTTGCCGTTATCTTCGATTTTCTATCTTTTAATTGAAAGGAAATCACATCGCCTATTTCATAGTACACGTTCTTGTTCTTGTTTTTCTTTTGAAGCATTAACAGCGTGTGCGGTGTGCGAAGTTTTATTTTGTTGGAAGGTTGTTGCGCTATTCCGAAAAGGTGGAGAAAGAACATTGCACAGGCAATCAGAAGGATAGTTCTCATTGGATCAGGTTTAGGTGACTGGATGATGATTTCCGACGGCAAAAAGTTTGGTTTTGGCTGACGAGTAATGTTTCATTTTTTCACATTTGAAATTCATGATTGAAAGTCAATCGGTTCCCAAATTTTTATATACGAAACGTTCTTTATTTTTCTCCAAAGCCATCCAATGCCTGAAGTAATGTTAAATTTGATGATGAAATGAGTTTGAATGTTGCGTTCAACGAATTATGTCTTTAATGGATACGGATAAGAAGGAAATAAAATTTATTGGGTTCACCATTATTACCTGGTTTTTGTGGGATTTACTTTTTGATTTGGTAGGGGTAGCGATCAATGCGCTGGAACGAGAAGTGCTGGGTGATTTTTTTTTCGTCGAACTGAAATCGCTTCTGTTTAAGTTACTCGTTTTTGGTGTAGTATTTATTTTCACCTTCACCCTGACCCGAAGAGAGACGCTATCGATTTATCTGTATGGCGTATTTCAGTTGGTTATCTTTCATTTCATCTTTATTGCCAATTTAACCAGCGAGACGGGCAGGCTTCAGTTTTGGGCTAGAACAGAATCGTGGGATTACAAATATCTTGAAGCTCATCTGCCAATTTTATCGTTTCGCCTGGAGACCGTTTATCCCATGTATGGTACTTACGATGAAGGAATGTTTATACCCGATAGTTTATGGCTTTTTTATTTCAGGTGGATTATTCTGACTCTAGGTTACTTGTTGCTAGTTACGTGGTTAACGGATCAGGTTCACAGGAGATGGTTCAAGAAGGCTTTTAAGTTGGATTAAAAGTTAAAGTGGCAGTTCTTGCACTCGAAAGATTCTCCTTGCAAATTCAAATGTTGATCGAGGTTTAGGGCATGTCAAACGAGTTGTTGGTTCGTATGCGAGCCGAAAATTCAATTCACAACAAAAAAAAATGTAAATGGCCGGGGCTGAACGTCATTGAAGTTTGTGGTCTTTTATTTACTTTTATTTTGTGTGGCTGGGCGAAGTTTTTAAATGCCGAGCAGAATTAAGGTAAACGCAGTGCGTGATTTATGGCATAACTTGATACTTAATAATAATGAATTTATTAATCGGACTTTTTATGTTTTCAAAACTTTTTCTTGGCACTCAGGATGACAAATATAAAGTTGGGCAGGTTTGGGAATATGAAACGAGAAAGGGTGAAGAGAAATCAACACTGACAATAGTAGCTATTGAGAGACATAAAAAGCTGGGTACAATAATAAATATCTATGTCGGAGGACTTAGAATGAAGAATCCTAACGTTAAAGGAGGACTCTCTGATAAAATACCGCATTTACCATTTTCAAAAGCAGCTATCGACAAAAGTGTTACAAAGCTTATAAGGACTTCAAAAGAACTTCCTGACTACCAAGAAGGATATGATGTATGGCGAAAAGCGTTTGACAACGAAGAAGCTGGAATTTTCACAATATCTGTTAAAGAATCAGTTGACCTGACCGAGCAGACAATAAATCATGGAACGATAGGTAAGTGACACACGATTGCTTGGCGGCAAACGGCTAAATGATATGAGAGTTTCAACAGTAAAAGCAAAATGTAATTCATGCGGACAGCATTTTGAGACTCCGTTACTTTCTGACTTCTCTTATGGAGAATTTGTTTATTCAAGTCAAAGCGGACAACGATACAAGTATTTATTCGGAATCAATAATAAAGCGTGGGACTTTGTACAATCAATTGTTAACGCTGATTTAACATTAAAAACAAAAGACAAGGGGGAAATTATTCAAAAGGTAATGGGACTCATTGCTGACAATGACACCAAAGCGGACTTTTACCAAAATCAAAAATTCATTTGCCCGACTTGTGGACGAGATGCAAAAATATTGGACAGGGACAACGTTACCGGGTTCATTGAGATAGACGAAATGACTTTTGAAAGATTTGACTGTCTGCCTGCTGACGAGAAGAAAAAGGAAATTGGTTTACTAATAAAGTGACTGCAAAGCCGCCAGCTGCCAAAAAAAAAAGGCTTGGGGCAAGTGGGCGGGACTGTGCGTCATGTGTAGTTCTTTAATTATCTTTATCACCCCGCGGGGCGCGGGGCAGGCTGTTGGAAAGGACGAAGGTTTTTATTTGCCCGCCTGCCACAAGCTAAACGTTGCTTAGGAAAGATGAAACTACCTAGACAAATACTATTAATTCTGACAATTATTTCTTGTACAGCAAACAAGGACAAGAAAGTTATATCTAGCTCAATTGACAGTATTTGGACTACAAATACTTTTGAATTGTTAAACTATCTTTTGACAGACACGACAGAGATTGGACTAGTTAAAGACGGATACAAAGTGATTTCTGACCTAGATATGTTACCACCACCAATGTGGACAGGTGAAGGAAGTTTTAAAAAGTATTTAAGTGAAGTACTAGTAGAGAACGACACCTTATATATTATTGGACAACTAAAAGAACTAAATAATTTTAGAACTGATGAATTAACAAAATACGGTTTCACTGTTGTTAAAGTTAGCGATATGCAAGCAAAGAAAATGACTGGTGAAATGTTTTGGGACAAAATATACAAAGACTATGGACCAGGACTTTTGACAGTAAGTCGACCAGTGTTTAATAAGGATTTTACTAAGGCATATGTTAGATTTGGTTATTCCTGCGGACGACTTTGTGGTGGCGGTAAGGACATGATTATTGAAAGGGTTAACGGACGGTGGAGAATTAAAGAGTATGTGAATGGGTGGAACAGTTGAGCCAGCGCACAACAAATGCTAATTGCAAGCTGACGGGACTGTGCTTCATTGAATTTTGTAGTTCTTTGTTTACCTTTCTCAACCTGCGGGGCGCAGGGTAGGCTGGCGCACAAGGCGAAGGTATTAATTAATCGCCTGCCAGTGGCTAAACGTTGGGCTCAATAATCTCCGCGACAACTATGACAAAGAAATCAATTGTAATTGGGATATTTATTTTAATAATAGTAATAATGTTTGGATTCATTAGCAAAATATTTAAAGGAGGCAAATCTGAGACACCAACAGATAAGCAACCAAACTTGGTATTGGGAATGGCATTGTTAAATGACATTCCAAAGATGGACTTCAAAAAAATTGTCAGAGAATTGCAGTATAAATACAATTTGAATGTGACCGGACAGGATTTTGACGAACAGAAAGGTATTGGAGTGATTCAATTAAAAGGCTCTCAGATAGCAATAGGGTTAATGAATATCCCGATTCCCGGTGACGAGCTAGAGTTTCCGAGCCAAATATCTTATCTATGGCCAAACGCGAGTGACTTGACACCTAAACACAAAGCACATATTATAATCTCAGTTACCTCTACAGGCGACAGTAAGTTGGACCTCTATAAAACTTTTACTAAAGCTGCGGCATCCGTTTTAACAAATACGAACGCTTTTGGAATTTATCTTGGCAACCAAACTTTGGTTCTCCCTACAGATTTTTATGTTGCTGGAGCAAACTCAATGACAGACGAGGACTTGCCTCTTATGAATTGGATTTATTTTGGACTTAGAGACGAAGACGGAAAAAATAGTGGTTATACATTTGGACTTAAAGAATTCGGATTTGATGAAATGGAGATAATTAATTCTGATCATTCTAAAGAAGAAATTCAAGAGATGTTATTTAATCTCAGCCATTATGTTATTCAGGATGACGTGACATTAAAGGACGGTGAGACAGTAGGACTGACAGAAGAGCAGAAATTAAAGTTGACAAGAACTAAGGGAGTTCAATTAGAAGGGACTACATTGAAAATTGAGTACTAGAAATTACAGCGCCCAACGAAAGCTTGTGGCAGGAGGGCGGGACTGTGCGTCATGTGTATTCCTTTATTTATCTTTATCACCCCGTGAGGCGCGGGGGCTGGGGTAGCAGGTTTTTAATTGCCCGCCAGCAATAAGCTAAACGTGTGGAACAATTATTTCGGGACAACGCCCAGTTAACTAAATAGGTTTAAAAAGATAAAATGAAAATGACTTACGTAATAATCTTCGGGCTTGTAATCGCTGGCGGACTTATTTATTATTCCAAGACAAGAAGAAATTCAAATGCAGTAGACAGCCAAACGACTCAACGAAAAATAGAGCCACAGGACAATCCATATGCAGGTTTAAGGGCACAAGTTTTTAGTTCGACACCTGAGCAAATCGGACTGACAACAACGACAGACGAGAAACCATACGCAATAGTAATGGACATTGGTATGGGAGAAGATGGGACAGCGACTTTAGTTTCAATCATTGATGGAAACGCCAGCATGTATCTCAGTTCGGGTGGTGGAGTAATAGGAGGATTCGCACATGAAAATGTTCGAAAGGCATCAATCGACTTTGTAAATATGAGCCAGGACTATTTCACCAAAATGAGTCCTGTTGACTCATTCCCTTTACCGAAGGGTGACAATGTGAGATTCTATATACTGACCAATATGGGAAAATATTCAGTGGAGGAAAAGCTTGTAAAAATTGAAAATGAAAAATCGGACTGGGTACAATTATTTTATGAAGGAAATAAAGTAATAACAGAACTTCGAATGACGACCGAGCATAAATAATTCCTACAACCAAAGCTTTCCACAAGCGGGCGTGTGCGTCATTGAAGTGTGTAGTTCTTTATTTATCTTTATCAAGTTGGATAGGACGAAGGTTTTTATTTGCTCACCTGACATAAGCTGCCCGTTAGGTGCCATTTTTATTGATATTCAGAAATGAGATATATTTTGATATTTTTCACGTTTGTTAGTTTTTTAGTAAATGGACAAATCATTAAAAGAACGAAATTAGAAATCTCATCGATTCAAACAGTCTTAGAAGCAAATGAATATTTAGCCAACCACTCATCAACTATGACAGGACAACTTTTTGAGTTGAGCTCAAGAGCTGACACTGCGGATTTCTATCAAAAATTAATATCAATGGAGAAAGGTAATATCATTGACTTTGCGGGGGACAATGAAAAACATTTTTTCTTCAAAACTCTCGAGACACGTAATGTTAAATCATTTAGGGTACAGTACATTTTCTTGGACAATAAAAAGTTGACCTTGGAGAAAATTGACAGCTTGAGAAGAGTCATTTTTCGAAGACTAGACAAGGGGGATTCATTTGACAGTCTAGCGAAAGAATATTCGATAGACGGAAACGCTCTGAAAGGTGGAGATTTAGGATGGTTTGAAGAGGGAATGATGAATGCCAAGTTTGAGAAAAGTATAGGTAGTAAGAAGACGGGAGAGATATTTACAGTAGACATTCCTTCTGAGAAGTGGTTTTACGTTGTTAGAAATTCCCACGACCCTAGATTGGACAAGAAAGTGACGGTTCTATATATTGAGGTGAAAGGCGGCACCTAACAAAATGTATAAAATATGGCTAGGGAGCAGTGCAACTTTGTAGTTTGGTTTTCTTAATTTCGTTCGGTCACGTGGGACAGGACAGCGCTTCGAAAACCCAGCCACGTTTCATATATGAACATTGGTGGTAATTTTACTTCGGACAATTGAAATACTTCATACTTTTTCTCCCCTTTATAATCTATTTTTTGGTGTTAATACTTTGGGATATCTATTTCCAAAATCAGCCCGACCTGACCGTTGCAACAATATTAAAATTTGGACTTTTGATTTCTTATTTACGCTTGGACAATTCAAGGACACCATTGATAAATACACTAACATTGACCCTTATCCTTACGGGCATTGGGGAATATTTACTGCAAAGCAACAACATAACCTTGGGCCAAATTATATTTAGCATCTCATCCATCGCATTTGGACTTCTCTATTTCTTTCGACAAAAATTAAAAGACAACAAAGACAAACTCAGTAAACTAAAAATAGCATCTGTCTCCATTTTCATTTTGACAAACATCCTAACAGTAGGACTGGATGAAAGTATGGTTCTCGTAGCTATAGGGGTATTCATTTTAACATCGGTATACATTTACGACAGACTTATATTAAAACCATAAATAATGAAAAAGAAATTCATTTTCATAGTAGTTATTCAGACAATTTTGATTGGACTAATTTTTGTTTATGCCCTTATACAAAAAATGACTGCGGACGTACAAACATCAAAGCTATATCAAACAGAAGATGAACTTGAAAAAGTAAAGGGAGAATTAGAAAATTGCCGCAACAACTTACAAAAGACACAGGAATAGAAGAAAAACTACCGCTAACACTTTGCTTCAAGCGGGGTTGACGTGTAATCCAACGTTTTCGTATCTTTAATGCGTTCGGTGTCGGGGACAGCACGTGGCTTCGGAAGCCCCGCTCGAACGCAAATACTCACGTTATGTGTAACTTTATGAAGCAGTTATTAACCTTAATAATAGGATTATTTTGGACATCGGTACTTTATGCTGACTGCGCGGGCCTTGGACTTTCCGTATTTCCAACTGGACGGACAATTAAGCAAAATTCAATTTTTATAATAAATGGTTACGCTGAAAGCCAACGAGTAATTTTAGGACTTAACAAAAAATATCACATCTATTTGAAAGCGGGTAGTCAAAGGATTAAACTCCTTGCAACCAAAACTTGCGTTGGACAGTTTTACTTAACTCAGGCAATATTAAAGCCTGAAACCGAGCTAAAAGCGGGACTAGAATATACAATGGTCATCGAAAACTTGCCTGAATACGAAAGTTTAAATAGATATAATAATACGACTCGTGAACACGAACCAGTGAAGTATAAAGTTGTAGCCGAAAAAGACACAGAAAAACCAGTTGTTATTTTCAAGCCTAAAGAAATTAGGAAGACTTTAGTTCATTATGGCTGCGGCCCCTCTATTCATGTCATTTTTAAGCATGAGACAAAAGACAGCTCAGAAGTAATTGTCAAGACAACGGTAAAAAATCTAACGACCGGCAAGGACGTTACTTATTACATTGAGCAAGCTGATAACAAAATCAAAGTAGGACATGGGATGTGCTCTGGAGCTTTTGATTTTGACAAGGGAAACAATTATGAAGTCGAATTCTCATTTGTGGATGCGTCAGGTAACTTTACAATGTGGACAGGAGAGCGAATTAAGTTTTCTAAACCGACAAAGGAAACTAATCATAGCGAGGAGCAATAAAGCTACACATAACAATATATTTGCTCCAGGCGGGGTTGACGTGTAGTTCAAAGTTTTGTTATCTTTATTCCGTTTGGTGCTGTGGACAGGACGTAGTTTCAAAATCCCATCCCGATCGCAAATATAGCCGTTGCCGGCAATTTTGAAACTAAGACGGGACTAGTGTATCGACAATAAAGTAGTACTTGAATATCTAATTACGACCAATGACAACAAGACGGACGTTATTACTTTTAACTTTTTTGGTTTTTGGAATAACTTCTTTTAAAAGCTCAAAGCAAATAAGGCCAGGTCGAGCCGTAGGAACTCTTGACTCAACATCTGACCTAGGCGTGAATGTCTACATTGATTTAGACTCTATTAAATATGATACTCTAGTATTCCCTAATGGCCTAGGTTTTATATCAAAAATCTTGACTACGGGAATTTTTCACGAAGATGAAGTCTGGAAAAAAGCAAGTAAAGAGAAATGGTTCGGCATTTTCAAAAACAAAAACGATACGTACCTAGCCAAAACCAAAATACTAACCAAAAGAGTAAAGGGTATTGGTGACAAGGAAAACGAAAAAACTGGTTGGCAGGTCGAAACCGAAAATAGTGATACCTCTATATTACTGATTGAAGGGCTAAAATTCTTAAAACGTCACAAAATTCAACCTGTAGTATTATCAAAAGACATAGTCAGCCCTGGCGACACATTACAGTTTAATCATTTGGGAATCGAATACAGAATATTTGCTACTGGTGGAAAAGAGATGGTTGACAAGCAGTGGCTTGGAATTTGGAACTACAAGCTCTATCTGACTGCTAGCAGGGATGGTCAATCCGTTATCGAACTTCTCGTGGCTCAGCCAAATTTTGACAATCAAATGATAAAAATTCTCTTTGCGGGTGACATTGATGGAGATGGATTTCTTGACTTGATTATTGACACCTCCAGACATTACAATTCGAGAATCCCGACACTTTATCTATCAAAGCCAGCAGTTCGGGGACATTTGGTAAAACCAGTTGGGCGACATGAGACTGTTGGATGCTGAAAGAGCGACTCAATAAAGTAAAAGTGCCCAACAAAACTGCCGGCAACACTGTATTTGCGTCAAGCGGGGTTGACGCGTAATCCAACGTTTTCGTATCTTTAATGCGTTCGGTGTCAGGGATCCGCCTCCGAGAAACACTTCGTATGGGCGAACAGGACGCGGTTTCAAAATCCCATCCCGATCGCAAATATAGCCGTTGTGACGCATTTTAAAATAGATATGAGTAATATGGCAAGAGTAGTATTTGTGATACTATTATTGAGTTTAACTAACTGTAAAACATCAAGTGACAAATCACCTGACAACATACTACGAGGAAAATGGATTGTTGATCAGGTACTCGACTTGGACTCTTCTTCCGTAAATTATGGAGAGTTAAGGGACTATGATTCAAACGAACAGGCAAATGGATCTCTTTTTTACAAGGCTAAGGAATTGAATTCAACAATTGAGTTACTCGACAAGGGCAGTCTAAAGACAAAGTTGGTTTTTACAAATTTTGGTACGCCTACGTGGGCAACAAACGAACAAATGGATTCACTAACATTAAAACTTATAAATGTGACCGAGGAGAGTTTGATAGCTGATGGAACAGTACGTGACAATGGTGAGTTATTTCTCTATGAAGGTAAAATTAAGTTCGTGGACAATGATAACGTTGACTGGACGTTGTCTGACGGACGAATCTTTAAACTGAAGAGAGAAAACGCGCCATAACAAAATGTTTATGCCAGCTTGGGGTGACGTGTAGGTTTGAAGTTTTGTTTTCTTAATTTCGTTTAGCAACGTGGGACAGTGATGCGCTTCGAACACCCAAGCCGTCATAAACATAACCGTTGGCGGTAATTTTTAAAGACAGAGTAGACTACTAATGAATTTTAAGGACGTATTAACCGATTTTCAAAACGACAAAACAATACCGGACGAGTTTGTTGAATCAATAGAAGAGAACCAACAGCTCAGAATTGAACTCATTGACTATTTCAAAACAAATCAAGACAGAGACTTCGTCATTCATTTGTTGGACAAAATGGTTTCT
>VYLQ01000172.1_pt1 | contig 15609 bp, 16 predicted proteins | sample 5115351 | NCBI WGS metagenome assembly VYLQ01 (sample SAMN12291776, study PRJNA351875) | freshwater metagenome | isolation source: freshwater lake | place: USA: Michigan, Lansing Lake | collected 2013-08-14 | reverse complement strand
GAATTATTAGCGATTGAAGCTCGTGTAGTCATCGCTTCGGTTGAAACCTACCTCAAATATGCTGAGGCCGTTGGTCTGACTCAATCTGCGGCGGTTCCTGCTTAAGGATTGATCACAGATTCTCCCGTCTGCTGAGTTAAAACCCTACCGGGTTTTCCAGATTCTCGGCTTTTCTTTAAGTCCCTATTGAGTTTAGTTACCCCTCTCTTGGGGCGCAATAGTCTATAATCGATCAGGTTGGCACGGCAAAGGATAGCGGAGACAAAGCTAGACCCATACAAATTATTTTTGTTACCGTGATTTTGTCCCTTGTAGCTAGGTTTACCCCCAATCACCAGAATGTAAAGCTCGCTGTTTTTCGCAGTAGAAAGCAATTCTTTGGGTAGGAGGCCGCGCCCCTTGGTCTGGGGTAGTTCACCATCTAAACTTTGAATTATTAGCGATTGAAGCTCGTGTAGTCATCGCTTCGGTTGAAACCTACCTCAAATATGCTGAGGCCGTTGGTCTGACTCAATCTGCGGCGGTTCCTGCTTAAGGATTGATCCCAGATTCTCCCGTCTGCTGAGTTAAAACCCTACCGGGTTTTCCAGATTCTCGGCTTTTCTTTAAGTCCCTATTGAGTTTAGTTACCCCTCTCTTGGGGCGCAATAGCCTATTACCTCAACTTTGGGATGATAAGAGAAGTCGAAATCTACTGTCTCTCCCCCAGTCCCCGTGAAGTTTTTTTTAACGGGTGATTGGGTCTAGCCCATTCCATAGTATTTAGTAGTTGAGGACAACCCCATGCCTGCTCTCATGGAAAAGTTCCGCCAGGAGCGTTTATCGATTGCTGAAGAAGTAGCTAAACTCTCGCAAGAAGTCCAAGCTTTTTTGTTGGATGTCAAAACTGAAAGACAAAAACAAGCGCAAGAACAGGCAACTGCTTTGCGCGAATCTTTCCAAAAAGTTCAACAAGACAGCCTCGCGTTTTTAACAGCTACCCAAAAACAGCGTTTAGCTCAAGCGGAAAAGCAAAAAGAGGATTTACGTCAATTTCAAGAACAGCGTTTAGCGGCAGCGAAACAGCTAGCTGACGACCTACGTCAACAGCGTCTAGAGCGAGCCAAACAGCTAAAAGAGGATTTAAGTCAATTTCAAGAACAGCGTTTAGCGGCAGCGAAACAGCTAGCTGACGACTTACGTCAACTTCATCTAGATCGAGCCAAACAGGTGAAGGATGATTTAAGTCAATTCCAGGAACGACGTTTAGCGGAAGCGAAACAGCTAAAAGACGATTTGCGTCAATTTCGTCAAGAGTTGTCCCTCTACGTTTTTGGCAAATAAATCTCTAGGTTAATTCCAACCCACTTAAGCCTAGGGCTAGAGTAAAAACCCTCTAGTCCCTTTTCCTGACTAAACTAGAGGACTATCTAAGAATACAACAATAAGCCTTTGGTTTTCAACCTACCATGCTGATCCTGCTTTTCTAGATTTCTAGACTCGACGTGGGAGTGGTGAATTCCTGTTTAGGCCGCTCTAAGGCTCTGGTAAATTAAGAAGTATTATCGAAAATTTGGGTTAAAACCCCGTCCTTTGAGGACGGCTTGAAGCTACAATGGAAAAAGCGATAACCAAGCTAAAAACTGAACCTTGACCACAGATAGTAGGGGGTTTCGTTCAGAAAAGAAGTCAAATTCGGCCTTGAACGAGTAAGACTTTCTAGGAAATAAGGTTGAACATGAGATTTTTTCCAGCAATTCTAAATTTGCCCTGTAGCAAGGCTTTTGGGAGTTAGTTCGCATCATTTCATTTCACGAGTCTTCAGGCTTTTGACGTGATAGTACACCCAAAGTTGCCCCAAAAATCCCCCCCCAAAATCTTCTTTAAATCCCCAAAAGGCTTGCTGTGTCTAAAACTGAGAATTGCTGGATTTTTTCGACTTGTTCAAAGTGGCCGTCGGGCATTCGGACACTCAAAATGGGCGTGGAGAAAGTGTCAGACTTAAGCAATTAAGCGTTTTTCGGCGAAGCGTCAACCCCATTCAGCGACCATCCTAAAAAGGTGGCGTGGTGAGGAATCACCGTCCGTTTACGGCGGTGAGGATGTCAACAATGGTATTTACTAGATTTCAACTATGACATTTACTGAAACTCAAACAAGAAGATCCGTCCTCTGCCTTCGCCCTGGTCAGTTTGTTGTTACGCCTTCGATTGATCAAGTTGCCACTCGCGCCTTACGTTATCTAAACGCTGGTTTTTCCATCCATCTATGTGGTCCAGCAGGAACGGGAAAAACCACCTTGGCAATGCACCTGGCCAATTGTTTAGCCAGACCTGTGATGCTGATCTTTGGCGATGATGACTTTACCAGTTCCGATTTAATTGGTAGCCAGTCTGGTTATACCCATAAAAAACTGATGGATAACTATATCCACAGCGTTCTCAAAGTTGAAGACGAGCTAAAACACAATTGGGTGGATTCTCGGTTAACAATGGCCTGTCGAGAGGGGTTTACCCTAGTTTATGATGAGTTCAATCGTTCTCGACCTGAGGTCAACAACGTTTTACTCTCTGCCTTAGAAGAAAAAATTCTCACCCTGCCGCCCACTAGCCATCAACCCGATTACCTACAAGTCAATTCTCAATTTCGGGCAATTTTCACCTCCAACCCAGAAGAATACTGTGGGGTTCATGCCACCCAAGATGCTTTAATGGATCGGTTGGTAACTATCAATATGCCTGAACCGGACCAACTAACTCAGACTGAAATTCTTGCCCAAAAAACGGGGATTGGTCGAGAAGATGCTTTATTTATTGTCAACCTCGTCAAAACCTTTCGTGTGAAAACTGCGACTGAAAAAACGTCGGGTTTGCGCTCTTGTTTAATGATTGCTAAAGTCTGCGCCTCTCACGATATTGCGGCCAACTCCGATGACTCGGACTTCCGTGATATCTGCGCCGATGTTCTTTTGTCCCGCACAAATTTGTCTGTTGATAAGTCAAGAGCGATTTTATGGGAAATACTCGAGGACAATCCGTTAGAATCCTTATCCTTTGTCGAGGAAACGGAGCCTTCCGATGCCCAAGCGTCAACTTCTGAGCCTTCCACAGGAAATCAGTCGTTAAAAGCCATTCAATCTTTACTGCGAGGCAACTTGCCCCAGCGAAAAGACTAATTTTATACTCTTATTGAGTGAAACCAACCGTGACTTCTTCCACTTTTGCTGGCTCGCTCAAAAACCAGTCAAACAACTCCCTGAAAACAGCAACTCAAGGTTCGAGTTTAGCGGATATCCTTGAACGGGTTTTAGATAAAGGAATTGTGATTGCTGGCGATATTTCCGTTTCGATCGCCTCCACTGAACTTCTAAATATCCGCATTCGTTTGTTAATTGCCTCTGTTGATAAAGCAAGGGAAATGGGAATCAACTGGTGGGAAGGGGACCCCTACCTCCATAGCCAATCCCAAGCTTTACTAGCAGAAAATCGGGAACTTTCACTCCGACTCCAAACCTTGGAAACTGAGCTTGAAACCTTAAAATCCTTAAGCCAATTGAGTGCAATGGAGAGCCATGATACCAGTCCGAACGATGAAGCACATTCCCCAGATGCGTGAAATTCCTCACCTGAATCCTCAAAGGTTAGGAAATTTACACGAGACGATTACCCCCCTTGATAAAGCAAGGGAAACGGCGATTAACGGCTTGCAAGGTTATCCCTACCTCCCTAGCCAATGCCAAGCTTTATTCGCAGAAAACCTGGAACTTTCACGCCGACTTCAAGCCTTAAAATCCTTAGCCAAATTGAGTGCAATGGAGAGCCGTGATACCAGTGCGAACGATCAGTCACATTCTTTATATACATTGAAATTCCTCAATTGAATCCTCAAACGGTCAAGAAGTTTACACCAGTTGAGGATTGCCTCTGTTGATAGAGCAAGGGAGATGGCAATTAATAGGTGGGAAGGCGACTCCCATCTCTATAGCCAATCCCAAGCTTTATTAGCAGAAACCCCAGAAGCTGAACTTCAAGCCTTAAAATCCCTCCCCAATCGGGGGCAATCGAGGGTCATGATACCAGTCCAAATGATCAAGCACATTCCTGCTGTCGGGGAAATTCGTCACTGGAATCTTCACAAGGCAGCGGAAAGTTGACATTGTTTAATTACATCATTTTTTCCCTCAGATAAGATTTCTTGGCCAAGCTCCCCACTAGAGACTCACCGTCAAAAACTGCTCATTTACCAATTCCAACCATGACACTTGCTTGCACACCTTACGATTCTGATAATCAAGCCTTGCTGACCCGTCCAGAAAGTAATAGCCAAGCTGGTTTAGCCCCTTTACTGTTAACTGTCGTGGAACTGGTACGCCAATTGCTCGAAGCCCAAATCATTCGCCGGATGGAAAAAGGGGTTCTCAGTGAGTCTGATTTGGATAAAGCCGCCGAAAGTATCCAAAAATTACAAGAACAAATTCTCCATTTGTGTGAAATTTTTGAGGTTGAGCCAGAAGAGTTAAATGTCCACCTAGGAGAGTTTGGCACTCTTTTACCTGAAGCAGGGAGTTATTATCCTGGAAAGGAGGGGATTAAGCCTTCTGTGTTGGAATTAGTGGATAGACTCCTCAATACAGGAGTTGTTGTGGAAGGAAATGTTGATCTGGGTTTAGCTCAACTAGATCTAATTCACCTCAAGCTTCGTTTGGTTTTAACTTCTCAGCCGCTTTAATTTGGGAGAATACTGATGACAGTGGGTCTTTATTTATATGGAATATTTCCCGAACCAGTTCCTGACGGACTGGTTTTGCAAGGGATTGATAATGAACCAGTTCACAGTGAGATGATTGATGGTTTTAGTTTTCTCTACTCCGCTGCTCATAAAGAGAAGTATTTGGCATCCCGTCGCTATTTAATTTGCCATGAAAAAGTCTTAGAAACTGTCATGGAAGCAGGGTTTACAACGTTGTTGCCCCTGCGGTTTGGCTTAGTTATCAAAACCTGGGAATCCGTTACCGAACAACTAATTACTCCCTATAAAACCCAACTGAAAGAATTATTTGCTAAACTGTCAGGACAACGAGAGGTTAGCATTAAGATTTTTTGGGATAATCAGTGGGAATTACAAGCGGCTTTGGAGTCTAATCCTAAGTTAAAACAAGAACGGGATGCGATGATGGGGAAAAACTTAAATATGGAAGAAATTATCCATATAGGTCAACTCATTGAAGCCACTGTATTGCAACGGAAACAAGACATTATTCAAGTCTTTAGAGACCAATTAAATCATCGCGCCCAAGAGGTGATTGAAAGCGATCCGATGACGGATGACATGATTTACAATGCAGCTTATTTAATTCCCTGGGAGCAAGAGCCGGAATTTAGCCAAAACGTTGAAGCGATCGATCAGCAGTTTGGTGATCGCCTAAGAATTCGCTATAACAATTTAACTGCACCCTATACCTTTGCCCAACTTCTCTAAGGAGAGTATCAGTTATGTTTCTCGATCTTTTACTTCTTCCTGTTACCGGTCCTATTGGGGGGCTGATCTGGATTGGGGAGAAAATTCAAGAGCGTGCAGATATAGAATATGATGAGGCGGAAAATTTGCACAAATTATTATTATCCTTACAACTAGCTTACGATATGGGCAATATTTCCGAGGAAGAGTTTGAAATTCAGGAAGAAGAACTTTTATTAAAAATTCAAGCCTTAGAAGAAGAAGAAGAAGAAGAAGAGGAGGCAGAAAACCAATCTGAATCTTCTCTCTAAAATTTTTCTATACTTCCCAGTTTCAGAACTGGCAATCTTTCCCACCCTATAGGCCATGAACAAAATCACAAATTGTAGCGGCGCTTAGTAAGGGCGGCTTTGACAAGCTCAAGAACTCGTTGAAGCTTGGTCAGAACTAGCCCTTGATTAAGCCTTAATATTCTAGGTAAAAAGCTTGGAAATTACTAGAATTATTATTAGAGGAGTGAGCAACAGTTTTGGGGTAATCAGGTTTTTTAGCTACAATAGGAGGATTGACTGTACGCAAATTTTGAATACTTTGTTCTGTAGTCTCAATTTGATCTGTCACAAACGTCAGACGACTTTTTAACTGCTGAATCTGCCGCTCCATCATTTCTAATTTTTCTTGGATACGTTGTTTTTCAGTAATTAACTTATAAAGCTCAAGTTGGTGATCTGCTTCAGATTGTTTCCGAGGCATGGTGCTAATTTTAGATGTAATTGGTCTGGGTGAACGAGTGGTTGTCATAACAATCCCTGAATAACTTAGAATATTCTAGCATATCAACGCCCCAATATAAAAACTTGTAAAAAATCCTAAGTTTTCTTTTGGTAAACCCTATGAAATTGTACAATCTATATACTTACGCTTTTTTGAAAACCCCCATAGAAAGCCTAAAATTACCCGTTGGAATGGCTAACCCATTGTTACTGATAACTGTTGGCTCTCTCTCGGCCGTAGTCGAACCCGAAGTTGGTTTAGACACTTTACAAAATGATGATGAACGCTTGATTCAATCGGTTTTATGTCACGATCGAGTTATCTGTGAACTATTTCAACAAACCACTATTTTACCCTTACGTTTTGGCACATCTTTTTTAGAGGCAGAAAATTTACTGACTCATCTTTGTTCTCATGCCCAAGAATATCAAGAAAAAATTGAAGAACTTGAGGGAAAAGGAGAATATCTTTTAAAATCTATTCCCCGTAAGCCAGAGGATCCTGTACTCTCTTCTGAAAGCAAGGGCAGACAATATTTTTTAGCCAAAAAACAGCTTTATGAAGCCCAACAAGATTTTTATACTTTGCAAGGTTCAGAATGGCAAAATCTCGGGCATTTAGTGACCCAAAGCTATCCGTCAACGAGGATTATTACTGCTCCGGGGACAGAATCACGAATTTATCTTTTAGTTGATTTTCAAGAAGAACCTTTACTAATCGAGCAAGTCTTGCATTGGCAGAAAGCCTGCCCCCGTTGGGAATTACAATTAGGACAAGTTTCTCCCCCCTATCACTTTACTTAACTTGATTTCTCTATGACTAACTTTAACTTGGTAAATAACTCTCTAAGTCGTTATGACACTCGACATTTAGTTATGTTTAGTGGCAAAGGAGGAGTGGGAAAAACCACCCTTTCCTGTGGATTTGCTCGCCGTTGGGCTAAATTATTTCCCGAGGAACAAATCCTGTTAATCTCAACCGATCCTGCTCATTCTTTAGGGGATGTATTGCAAACAGAAGTTAGCGATCAAGCATCACCTGTAAAAGACTTATCCAACTTAAAAGTTAGGGCATTAGATGCGGAAAAATTGCTCTTAGAATTTAAAGAAAAATACGGAAAATTTTTAGAACTTTTAGTAGAACGGGGCAGTTTTGTTGAAGGAGAAGATTTAACTCCTGTTTGGGATTTAGACTGGCCAGGTTTAGATGAAATTATGGGTCTATTAGAAATTCAACGATTACTAATCGAGAATGTTGTAGATCGAATTGTTGTTGATATGGCTCCCTCTGGTCATACCTTAAATTTATTGGGAATTAAAGACTTTTTAGAGATTATTTTAAATTCTCTAGAGTTGTTTCAAGAAAAACATCGTGTTATTTCGCAAACTTTTTCAAAAACCTACAATGCCGATGATGTCGATGACTTTTTAGTCAAAACACAATCAGAATTAACCGAAGGCAAACGAATCCTACAAGATCGGGATTTTACCCTTTGTTTAATTGTGGCAATTGCCGAACCGATGAGTTTATTAGAAACCGAACGATTACTCAATAGTTTGCATCACTTAAATATTCCCTGCGGCAGCTTATTCATTAATCGCATTTTAACGGATCCTAATCAAAATTTAGATCGCTATAGTGAGCAACAGCAACTCCTCGATAAATTCCTAAAAATTCCAGGTCAAGAGACAATTTTTACCCTGCCCCAACAAGCAAAAGAACCCCTAGGAGGTGAAGCATTAGATCAGATCATGAGTCAAATTAAAATCATCGAAAAAGTAGAATTTACTCCCCCGCCTCCTATTCAATGGCCGCAAAAAATTCTGCCGAGTTTTAGTGATTTTATTGACAACAAACGCCAACTCATTATTATTGGTGGCAAGGGGGGGGTGGGAAAAACAACCGTTGCCGCGGCCATTGGTTGGGCGTTAGCTAATCGTCATCCCGAGCAAAAAATTAGAATTATTTCTATTGATCCAGCGCATTCTTTGGGAGATGCCTTTGGGACAAAGTTAGGACATCAATCCACACAATTAACTGATAATTTAAGTGGTCAAGAAGTTGATGCTAATATCATTTTAGAAAAATTTCGGGATGATTATTTATGGGAACTGGCAGAAATGATTAGTGGTGAAGGTAAGGAAGAAGGAAACATCAAACTAGCTTATACTCCAGAAGCTTGGCGACAAATTGTCGCTCAATCTCTGCCAGGAATTGATGAAATGTTATCCCTAGTAACAGTCATGGAGTTATTAGACCAGAAACAACAAGATTTGATTATTTTAGATACGGCTCCTACCGGTCATCTCCTGCGATTTTTGGAAATGCCAACGGCTTTAGGAGATTGGTTAAGTTGGATTTTTAAGCTTTGGATGAAGTATCAAAATGTCTTAGGGCGTGTAGATTTAATGGGACGATTGCGAACCTTAAGACAACAAGTGATGTCTGCCCAGAAAAAACTAAAAGACCCCCAACATACAGAATTTATTGGAGTTTTGCAAGCCCAAGATGCTATCGTTGCCGAACAACTGCGATTGACAGAATCTTTGAAAAAAATGGGAATCTATCAACGTTATGTCGTGCAGAATCGTTATCATGCTAATGAGGAAATTGATCGGGATTTATTCCCGGATCAAACTTTGATCCGCTTACCCAGTTTACCCCGGTCAGTAGAACCTCTAGCCCGGGTAAAAGGCGCAGCAGATCTGTTATTTTAAAGGTAATTAGTCTGATCAAGTCGGACTTCTTAACCCCATCTATCACCCAGTCCCCATCTTTCACTTGACTCAGGAGAAATTTTATGGCAGAATTATTCAAAGGCTTCGAGCAATTAGTCGAACTGGCTAAAATCTTGGAAGAGAAACTGGAAAAAGGGGAAATTAAAACCGAAATGCAATTTAATTCTCGTCCCCTGAGTAATATTCCCCGTTCTGGCGGTATTCCCCGTTCAGGGGGAGTTTCTCGTCCGAGCAATTCTGGCGGGGATAATTTTGAGGTCAATCGCCATCGCTCATCCTCCACTGATTCAGAGGTTAAAGACAGTATGACACCGCCCGAAGGACCGACCACGGCTTCCCTGAAAGATGTTGGTGGCTTGACGGAGGTGATTAAAGAACTCAAAGAACTAATTGCCATTCCCCTGAAACGCCCCGACTTGTTGGCCAAGTTAGGACTTGAACCCACTCGCGGCGTTCTCTTAGTCGGACCACCTGGAACCGGTAAAACCCTGACTGCCCGTGCTTTGGCCGAAGAACTCGGTGTTAACTATATTGCCTTAGTCGGACCTGAGGTGATCAGCAAATATTATGGGGAAGCCGAGCAAAAACTGCGGGGAATTTTTGAGAAAGCCGGTAAGAATGCGCCTTGTATCGTTTTTATTGACGAAATTGATAGCATGGCACCCGATCGCAGTAAAGTTGAAGGGGAAGTAGAAAAAAGACTGGTGGCCCAATTGCTGGGTTTAATGGATGGCTTTGCCCAAAGCCAAGGGGTGATTGTTCTAGCGGCGACAAACCGTCCCGACCATCTTGACCCTGCCCTCCGTCGCCCTGGACGGTTTGACCGAGAAGTCCTCTTTCGGGTGCCTGACCGCAAGGGCCGTTTAGAAATCCTCCATATTCTCACCCGTTCCATGCCCCTAGATGAATCAGTTTCCCTAGATTTGATTGCCGATAATGCGGTGGGATTTGTCGGGTCAGATTTAAAAGCCGTTTGCCAGAAAGCGGCCTATAGTGCTTTGCGACGCCAGGTTCCTACGATTGACTCGCAAATTCCGGAAACAATGACGGTGGTTCAAGCCGACTTTTTGCAAGCCCTTAAAGAAGTTAAACCGGCGGTATTGCGGTCTGTGGAGGTGGAATCTCCCCATGTGGCCTGGGACAATATTGGCGGACTTGAACAGATTAAACAAACCCTACAGGAGTCCGTGGAAGGGGCATTACTCCATCCGCAATTATATACGCAAACCAAAGCCCAAGCTCCCAAAGGGATTTTACTTTGGGGTCCCCCCGGAACGGGAAAAACCTTATTGGCCAAAGCGGTTGCATCTCAGGCGCGAGCTAATTTTATTAGTATTAATGGACCTGAGCTTTTGAGTAAATGGGTGGGGGCGAGTGAACAAGCGGTGCGTGAGTTGTTTGCCAAAGCTCGTCAGGCAGCCCCTTGTGTGGTTTTTATTGATGAAATTGATACTTTAGCACCGGCAAGAGGTCGTTATAGTGGGGATTCAGGCGTGAGTGACCGGGTTGTGGGACAAATCCTCACGGAGTTAGATGGGTTGCAAACGGGGGCAACGATTTTAGTGATTGGAGCCACTAATCGCCCAGATGCCTTAGACCCAGCCTTATTGCGAGCGGGACGGTTGGATTTACAGTTAAAAGTTGATTTACCGAATGCCTCTAGTCGTTTAGCAATTCTGGGGGTTCATAATGATGAACGTCCTTTAGAGGATGTGGATTTAGGCTATTGGGCCGAGGCAACCGAAGGCTGGAATGGCGCAGATTTAGCGTTATTATGTAACCAAGCGGCACTGATGGCAATTCGTCGTTATCGCCATCAGGGAATGACTGACCCGGCTGAGATTCGCATTACAACGGCTGATTTTAATCATGCTTACCAACTGTTGGTTGAACAGCGTGCCAATTGATTTTTTTTCCCCCTACTTAGGGTTTGCTGAAAAAGTAGGGGCGAAGCATTCGGATAGAAAATCTACGGTTTCACCGATAGGTTATTGCCCGAAGCCTTCGCCCTTACAGGACGCGGGCCGATGAAGACGCAAGGTTTTGAACCACGATTCTCTCAAAATCTTGCACCTGTTTTGCGAAACAGGACCCTAAAACCCTTACCTCGTCTATATTTCACATTTATTGCCGCAAGCCCTAATTAGGGTTTGCGGCAATAAGTTTTTCCTGGGGGCAGGGTGTGGGGTATAGGCTTTACCGATTTTCATCTGGTCAATTACCTAATTTTCAGGGAAAAAGTACCTGAATTTTCCCGCCGATCACTTTTGGGGCAGGATTCAAGAGCGCTGTTTAGGGATAAATGACTGTTCCTCGGCAATATTGTCTAGCTTTTGAGCGTTTTTTCCAGCTGGGCTACCCTTGCTTTCTGTTGCTTCAAATCGGCTAGTTGTTTTAGTAATTGTTCTCTGACTTCATAGCGATAGGCAAAAAAATGCTCACCTATCCCTAGGGTCGCTAGATACTCTTCTAGCAGACGGGGCTTGACCCAGGCAATGACCGCCAGTTGCCACCAGAAACGGAACCGCGTCGGTCGGACAATCCCCTGCCGCCAGAGCAAGGAACGGAACAATTGCCACTGTTGCCAATCTAATTTACGGTTCGATTTGCCGCGCCATCCCCCCATGATCATGAAATGGTTGAAGGTTCGTTTCAGGTAGTTAACAGGATCGTAGATTTCCCAGAAAGCATCGATGTATTCTTCGGTAATCTCTTCCACCGGGCGAGTTGGCTCAAAGTTCATCATCGCTCCCTGATGGACAGTGCCCATGCCATCCACCAGACGACCTTCCCGTTGCAGGCGATTCCACAGGGCGGTATTTTTCAGTGCCTGGAGCAGGCTAAACTGCCCCTGGGGAATACTCGCCTCCATAATAAACTCTTTGATCCGCTGCCCTGCGCCTGGTTTCTCATTGTCAAAACCGATAATGAAGCCAGACATAATCTGCAGCCCCATACGGGTAATTTTGTGACAGGATTCGATCAGGGATTGGCGGGTGTTTTGAACCTTGTTAATGCCCATTAAGCTATCGGTATCTGGGGTCTCAATCCCCATAAACACCAGCACAAAGCCGGCCTTGACCATTAACTCGATCAGTTCGCTGTCTTCGGCCAGATTAAGGGAAGCTTCCGTAATCAGTTTAAAGGGATACTGATGTTGTTCCATCCAGGGGATCAACTCCCGCAGAAACACCTTGGCATTCCGCTTATTGCCAATGAAGTTGTCATCCACAACAAAAATGTAGCGCCTCCAGCCCAGTTGATATAACGTCTCCAACTCAGCCAACATTTGTTCTGGGGTTTTGGTGCGCGGTTTGCGGCCATAGAGGTTGATGATGTCACAAAATTCGCATTGAAAGGGGCAACCGCGAGAAAACTGCACGGTAATCGCCAGATAGGCATCCAGATCTAGTAGATCATAGCGGGCGATCGGTGTCATGGTGACATCGGGTTTCTCGCTGGCTCTAAAGACACCACTCGGTTCACCCCGCTCCAGGGCCGCCAGGAACAGCGGGATTGTCAGTTCTCCTTCATCGAGAATCAGGTAATCTGCCCCAGCTTTTTGGGCAACTTCTGGATAGGAGGTGGGGTAAGGCCCGCCCACAGCCACTTTTTTACCCAACTGCAACCCTTTGGCAATCAATTCTTGAAAGTCCTTTTTCTGAATGATCATGGCGGAGATGATTACCAGATCGCACCACTCCCAATCCGAAGCTGTTTCTAATCGGACATTGCGATCAACAAACCGGATTTCCCAATCGGATGGTAACAGGGCTGCCACCGTAATTAAACCCAGGGGCGGATTAGTTGATCTTAAACCGGCTAGATCTAAAGTCTCTTGATAGGACCAAAAGGAGTTGGGCATCAGCGGCCACAGTAATAGGGCTTTCATTCAGGTGTCTCCAGTGAAGAAGCTAGATGCTTTACATACTAGCCACAAAGCCCAAGTCGATCAAGACTTTTTTAACATCTTTTTTGACTAATAAATTAGTTCTAAATAAATCGTGAAAAAACAGCAATTTTTTCGAGATTAGCCCAATTAAATGAACAATGGTTGCTAAAAACTCGTGTTTTACCATTTTTATCAAGGCGCTGTAGTATCTGTGGGCATCTTTTGGGTATTTTTGGGTAGGTTCCCTAAAAAATGCTGATTCTGACAAACCCTCTTAAAATTCGCAAGCACCGAATAGTAAGGGTTTCAGTCCCTAGGAAGTCTGTTTGATCGGTAAAACACGAGTTACTAGACATCTTCACAATGACTATTTCTGGTCAGGTAAACATAAGCGTAATTACAATATTTTATACCGAACCATCATGACTCAACTACCAGAAAATATAGTTTATGTCTCTTTAATTTTCGACAATGAATAAACTAAATAACTGGTAATTATGGTCAAATTTATGACCAAGATCAATTATAGTCAGCTACTTGATCCGATTAATTCTCCTCCCTTAGCAGAGGAACAATCTCGCAGATAGACAGTCAATCATCCTTGGGTGCGATTGTCTGGTTTTAACTAACTGCGGTAGAATTAACCTAAACTCTCTATCGGCAAATTCGATGACTTCCTTCACTACTTCCCTGGCTCTTTTAAGTCAATTTAAATTGGGAGATTTAAACCTAGAAAATCGTCTTGTGCTTGCTCCCATGACGCGAGCGCGAGCCGGAGAAAAACGTCTTGCTAATGAGATAATGGCCGAGTATTACCGGCAAAGGGCCAGCGCCGGATTAATGATTACAGAAGCGACGGTAATTTCTCCCCAAGCTAACGGTTGGCAAAATACCCCCGGTATCTACACCGATGAACAAGCACAAGCATGGCAAATGGTGACAAAAATCGCCCAAAGAAAAGGAACACCAATTTTTTGTCAATTGTGGCACTGTGGTCGCGCTTCTCATCCGAGTTTTCAGGAAAATGGGGCTTTACCCGTTGCCCCTTCCGCAATTAAGATTAAGGGGGAGTTGTACACACCCAGGGGCAAACAGCCCTACGAGACCCCTAGAGCCTTAGAAACCGAGGAAATCCCCGCAATTGTCGAAGATTACCGCAAGGCCGCTCAGAGGGCAAAATTAGCGGGGTTTGATGGCATAGAAATTCACGGAGCTAATGGTTATTTAATCGATACTTTTCTACAATCGGCCACTAATCAGCGTCAGGATAAGTACGGTGGCAGTTGTGAAAATCGCTATCGTTTTTTACAGGAAGTAGTCGAGGCAATTTTAACTGTTTTTCCCAGTCATCGGGTGGGTGTCCGTCTATCTCCCAATGGGGTTTATAATGACATGGGTTCCGAGGATTTTCGAGAAACTTTTCTCTATGTTGCCCAAAGATTAAATGAGTACAATTTAGCTTATTTGCATCTGCTAGATGGTTTGGCTTTTGGTTTTCATGAAAAGGGTAAACCGATGCTTTTATCAGAGTTTCGGGCTGTTTTTAATAGTGCTTTAATCGGCAATTGTGGTTATACAAAAGAAACTGCTGAAGCCGCTATTCAGTTAGGAGATGCGGATTTAATTGCTTTCGGTCGCCCCTATATCAGTAATCCCGATTTGGTGGAAAGATTCGCTAACAATTGGCCCCTTAATCCCGATGCCGAGATGAAAGATTGGTATTCTTTTGACAAGGAAGGTTATATCGATTTTCCCAGTTATAAACCCTAGTTATACTAAATCCAGTTATTAAAGACTGATTATCTATTCATCCTTTTGCCTCTTGCCTCTTGCCTATCCTGATAAGTAGCCTATACTCAACGGATTTAGTATTAGATATGTGTAATTAATTGTGTCTAGCTACTTATCCATTATGTCCCAAAATTAAATAAGCGAGAGCGCCTTTGTCCCTAACCAAAAAGGAAGGCTTTTAAACCTTCCTTACAGGATAATTGGTCATTTATTGACGTTTGCGAGCCAATACACCCAGAGAACCCACCGCTAATAACCGCAGTATCACCGACATTAACGTTATCGACAGTAGCAGCGGAAACAGTACCCGTATAGGTAGCGGTAAAAATGGCGGCATGGGCGGGAATGGCACTGAAAACGGCACAAGTCACCGCAGGAAGGCCAAGGGCTTTTAGCAGTTGATTAGTCATTTTTGATTAATTGACAAGTTAATTTCATGGCTAATACTTGGGAAAAATTGCTATTTATACCCCATAAATCATTGCTTAACAGCAGCAATAAGCATCCCTATTCTACCCCCCCCCGAATTTGTCAAGTATTCTCCGTTTTTTATTGATGAATCTGGAAAAAAGCCCATCGGGGAGAGACTGGAAGGGGTCGCCAAGGAAACATCAGGCATGAGTAGAAAACGGGTTTCTCGGAGAAACCCGTTTTCTGTGCGTTACTCAACGGATTTAGTATGAGGTACAATTTCAAGAAGATAAGGCTTTTTATCAGCGCTTTTTCACTGAAATATTCTTATATCTCAGTAAAACCGACTTAACCAATGATTGGCGGGGTGTGATTGTCTATCCTAACCCTCAAGTAGAAACCAATCAAGTTCAACGCTATCGGGAACTCCTCAACTGCGAGCGAGTCAGACGGATTTATCTGAATGAATTAGAAAACATTCCTCAAACTTCGATTGGTTTAGCCACAGTCCAATTAATCACCCTATCTAAAGCAAAAGCGCTTGATAGCACCCGAAAATTAATCCAA
>VYLQ01000226.1_pt1 | contig 15640 bp, 18 predicted proteins | sample 5115351 | NCBI WGS metagenome assembly VYLQ01 (sample SAMN12291776, study PRJNA351875) | freshwater metagenome | isolation source: freshwater lake | place: USA: Michigan, Lansing Lake | collected 2013-08-14 | reverse complement strand
TTTAGGGAAAAGCCGCAAAAAACCGCGCCAGCGTCCAATGGTTGATGTGCGCTTCCAGTACGCCACGGCTTTTATCTGGGGGGTGAATAAGCCGATCGCTCTTTACGATCGCTCTTTTCGCTTAGTCGATACCTTGGTTAGTTAAGGCTAGAGCTTGGTTCCGAACGTCTATACCTCTCTGCACAGAGCAGGGCTGAAAATCTGTGTCACAATGGCGATTGTAATGATAAATGCAAGGAAATCATAAAAATATATGGCGAGACGACGCTTTGCCGATTTAGAAGCTCGATTATTAAGCTATTTACAGAGTCCTGGGGCCTCGGATGTTAACAGCATTCAGGATGAGGCATTAAGAAAATATGCTCAATGGAAATTTAATACCGGCGGGGATAAACGCAAGCTTCCGGCAAGCAGCACGAGAAACCGACAAGGGTTTAAGTATGCCATTATTGAACCTTTTGGGATGGATCCTACTAAAAACGAACTTAGACTAGCCGGCGTCTCCGAACGGGCCAGAACCTGGCTTGTAACTCAACCCAGTGCGCTAAAACTCGCCGTTGGATGGAAACCTATACCGGCCCCAGACGCTGGAACCCAGCCTTCATTAGTGCGAGGCTTTGTAGCAGCCCGGGCAGTTATCCGCCAAAAAGCGGCAAACTCATCGGAGGTGACGAGCCGCATCACAGGAAAAAAATACAATACAAAATCGGGAACCAGCCAGCAAGGATACTCTATTCCCTTTGGCTCGGTTTCTACTAACTCAGAAATCACGCAAGCGCGGGAAATTCAGAACGCAGTCCCAAACGTTGGCTTTTCTGTCTCGTTTTTGCCTGAAAGATATGTAAAAGCTCCTGTGCTGGCCAGCTTGACCTAACTTAATTTTTGATCATTAAATCGGGGGAATTATGGAAAATTTAATCGAAATTATCCCAAGTTTTGAGATTCAGTTGGGAAAAGAAATCAACCCCGATCTATTTGATCAAGTTCGACAACTTGAAAAGCAAAGAAATCTTTTTTTACAAAAGCAAATTTCTTTTGAGGATTACTGCGATGCTATTGCGATAGCTTGCAACATTGACGAATATCTAGACGAAATTGACAACCGGCTTGATCAATGGCGATAATTTACGACTTTTCAAATAGCCAGAACTGGGAATATGTCGGACAGCAAACCTTGACCGCAATCGTTGACAATGGCGGGGGCATAGAGAACTTTTCGCCTATTAGTGATGTTTATTTTCCGATTGGATTAGAGTCGCCGATTATCGGGATAATTGTGAATGCTGTTGGTGAAAAAGAAACATGGAATTATGCAGGGAAGGTTTTTCAGAAGATTTTTACAGGGATAACAGTTGGAGGAAATTTCGATAGTTATGTAGATAGTCAATCAGTGTTTTTCAAGAAAGTTAACGTGATTAGGTTTAATCGTTTAAATTCTACTTACGCGTTAACTTTTCGCCCTCCTCGTTGGGTGAATTCTATCACCTACACCGTTTATTCATACAATGGGTCTATTGTCGATACAACAGACGAAAAACTAGATTTAATCACAAGGCTAGTAGAAGTCATGCAGTAAGTTCGATTTCCTAAAATATTATCAGTGCCAGTCATGTTTATTTTGTTAGCTCTTGTTTTTCCTTTATTGATTTTAAAATGTCACAGAAAAATAAGATCGCGTTAAGCTTTGTCGGTATGGGATTATTATCTGGGATTATTTTGAGTTACCATCTTCCCCCAGAAAAATTATCGTTTGCGCTTGGTGGTCCTACTGCTGTAGTCGGCGCTGGATTAGCACAATGGAGTAGTAAAGAAAATTCACGCGATGACTGAAAATAGAATTATTAAGGTCGTTGTCAGTTTAAAAATCGATCGCCGTAAAAGCGATCGATTTTTTCTAGGGGTATCATCTAGGAAAAATAACTTCTAGGGGAGCGGGAATCATCTCGCCACGAAAGTCAAGAATCTGGACTAGGATTAGATAGGCAACGGCGATTAAAATCGAAATCGTCCCCGTGATAATAGCGATAATTTTAGCAGAATTCATATAGTTAACCGATAATTTCCTCAGATTATTGATCTATTCTCGCAAAAGCTACCGAAATTTATTCTAATCTATGATTGCAAGCATAAACAAGTCAGAAGATATCTTACCCGAATAACACGGGAGCGTGGAAGCCAAGTCGTTTTAACGCTTGGATGAAATGCGACTCGATTGGTTTGAACCAAGCTTATCCTAATTTTACACGACCGGGCAAGATGTCTGTTAAGATTGGTTCATGGCTAATTTATCTCTCACACTTAAACTTCCTTTTTATCGGTTAAACCAGTACAAAGCACAAGAGTTTGAGCGACTGACTAAGTTGAACACAGGTATTGCTAATCAACTTCTAGAAATTACTAAAAAGGAAGGATAGAAGAAAGTTAACCAGCAAAGACTTCAAAACAATCCCAAAAAGTTAAGTTCGATGGGGTAAATAACCGTGATAATTTGGCATATTATCAACTGGAACAATTCACTCGATCTAAAGCGATTCGAGCAGCTGTTCCCGTTAAATCAATTGGGTGCATCTCAGTTTTGCAAAAATACTGACAATAGGATATAAAGGAAGAACGCTTCTTCTCTTCTATCTTGACGTTGTGCCTATATTAATGGTGTCTTGTCCAGATGATATTTCTACAAATATGAGATGCACCCTATTTATGTCTCGTCCTGTTGTTTATTTTGCCGTTACTAATCATGGTTTTGGCCATGCTGTCCGCAGTGCTTCGGTAGTAGCTAATATTATTAAACTCAATCCCGAAATCTTGCCGATATTAGTTACCACTGCCCCGCGCTGGTTATTAGATTCCTACATATCAGGAGAATATATTCAAAGACACCGGGGGTTTGATGTGGGGGTAATCCAATCGGATAGTTTAACGATGGATAAATTAGCTACCAAGGAAAAATTAGAACAAATAATTGCCAAATCAAGGGCAATTATTGCCAGTGAAGTGAATTTTATTAAAACTAATCGTGTCGGTTTAGTTGTGGCTGATTTACCGCCTTTAGCGGCACTAATTGCCAAAAGTGCGGGGCTTCCTTGTTGGATGATTGGTAACTTTGGCTGGGATTTTATCTATCGTGATTGGGGTGAAGAATTCGCCGGTATTAGTGATTGGATTAGTCGTTGTTATAATCAATGTGATCGCTTATTTAAACTGCCTTTAGCAGAAGCAATGACAGCATTTCCTCACGTTAGCGAGGCAGGTTTAACCGGGGGTACACCCCGCTACAGTGAAGAACAATTGCGACAGGAATTTAAGCTAAATGCCCCTAAAGAAAAAACTATTTTATTGAGTTTTGGTGGGTTAGGATTAGAAGCAATTCCCTATGATAACCTCGCCAGGTTTCCCGATTGGCAATTTATCACTTTTGAAAAAAATGCGCCCGAATTGCCCAATTTAGTCCGCTTACAGGATAAACCAGATCGGAGCTATCGTCCTGTGGATTTTATGCCTCTGTGCGATCGAATTATTTCCAAACCGGGATATAGTACCTTTGCCGAGGCTTTAAAATTAGAGGTTCCGATTGTTTCCCTGATGCGAGAAGGTTTCGCCGAATCAGCGATTTTATTGGCTGGAATCCAAGATTATAGTTATCATCAAATCATTAGCAGTGAAGAATTTTTTCAAGGTAATTGGGACTTTTTGCGCCAAGCCCCCCAACCGCCAAGATTAAAGGTTAAACTGGCTAAAGATGGTGCAGAATCGATAGCGAGAGCTATCGTAGAATACTTTGAGAGGCAACAGCAATGATTAACTTAGCCAATTTAACCTCGGATTATTAGCGGTGAATTTAGTTATCGGTCAGCCAGCCTTAGTTTATTGAACAAAGTCCTAGAAACCAGTCAAATTACCGCACTATTTTTTGACAATCACATTCGGGATAATCAGGGCAGTATCAGCCTCGAAATCGTCAAAAACACCGATAACCCCCCTGGGGAAAGTTGACGGCGAACCTGAGCAGAGAACTAGGGAGACAGAAACAAGATCGGGCAGAAAGCCGATACTTGTTACAATAGTTTACAAATCACCCTGCCTTGTCACCGAACTATGTCCGAACAGATGATCTCCCCAGAGATGCAAACCGAAGAAGCGATTACCGTTGAAGTGCAGCCCGTCCATATTCCCGAAGAGCATCGGGAAGATATCGGCCCCATGGATGACAACGTAGCCGAGAGTTGGCGCTACAATCCCCAAGTTATTAACGACTATTACCGTCGGCGACCTCTAGAAGTTGTGGGGAGATTAATCGAAATTGCCCTACCGGTTTTATCTTTTGTCATCGGTATCTGGTGGGATAAACTGCGGGGAAAATCGCCAAAAAATGAAATTAGACGGGCTGTACAATTGCGGGAAATGTTGACCAAATTGGGACCGACCTATATTAAAATCGGTCAAGCTCTCTCTACTCGGCCTGATTTAGTACCTCCTTTATATTTAGAAGAATTAACCACTCTCCAGGATCAAATTCCCTCTTTTCCTAATGAAATTGCCTATCGTTTTATCGAAGAAGAATTAGGTTATTCTCCCGAAGAAATTTATGCAGAATTATCCCCCAATCCGATAGCGGCAGCTTCCCTAGGACAAGTTTATAAAGGTAAATTAAAAACCGGAGAGAGAGTCGCCGTTAAAGTACAGCGTCCCGATTTGATTCGCTGTATAACTTTAGATGTGTATATCATGCGTAGTTTGGCGACTTGGGCTAAAAGTAATATTAAAAGACTTCGCTCCGATTTAGTGGCAATTACCGACGAATTAGCCAGTCGTATTTTTGAAGAAATTAATTATCTTCACGAAGGACAAAACGCCGAAAAATTCGCTCAACTTTATGGTCATATTGCCGAAATTTACATACCCAAAATCTACTGGAAATATACTGGGCGACGAGTTTTAACCATGGAGTGGGTGGACGGCACAAAATTAACTAATATCAAAGAAATTCAAGCCCAGGGTATTGATGCCACCCACTTAGTTAATGTGGGGGTGCAGTGTTCTTTGCGTCAATTACTTGAACACGGATTTTTCCATGCGGATCCCCATCCGGGTAATTTATTAGCGACTCCCGACGGTAAATTAGCTTATCTTGATTTCGGCATGATGAGCAATATTGAACCCTATCAACGCTACGGTTTAATCGAAGCGGTGGTGCATTTAGTCAACCGGGATTTTGAGTCTTTGGCCAAGGATTACGTTAAGTTAGACTTCCTGTCACCAACTACCAATTTAGAGCCAATTGTTCCCGCTTTTTCGGAAGTTTTTGGTAATGCTTTAGGGGCAAGTGTGGCAGAATTAAACTTTAAAAGTATCACCGATAAAATGTCGGCGATGATGTATGAGTTTCCCTTTCGAGTTCCCGCCTATTATGCCCTGATTATTCGCTCGATGGTGACTTTAGAGGGAATAGCGATTGGCATCGATCCTAATTTTAAGGTACTGAGTAAAGCCTATCCTTATATTGCTAAACGTCTGCTCACCGATCCTTCCACGGAGTTGCGAGATTCCCTACGGGATTTATTGTTTAAAGACGGTACTTTTCGCTGGAATAGATTAGAAAATCTCTTGCGTAATGCTAAAGATTCTAATGATTTTAACTTCGAGAAAGTCACCGATCAAGCGTTAGATTTTCTCCTTTCAGACAGGGGTATATTTATCCGTGAAAAATTAGTAAATGAGTTAGTAAATACCCTCGATAACTTCGGCCGTCGAACTTGGTTTAATCTCACGGTTAATTTCCGGCAACAGGTGGGTTTAGCCGTGCAAGAAACTCCCCCAGAATTGTTAGGTGATGCTAAGAGTTTTGAGCATCTTCGCAACATCTTTAGTATTTTACAGGAAACAAAAGGATTCGATGCCATGGCTATGGTGCCAGTGATTACTAAACTAATCGCTAAACCGGAAACCCAACAGATGGGACAAAAAATTGCTGAAGGTTTGCTACAAAAATCCCTAGCGCGTTTAATTCGTTACCTAGTTCTCGAATTTGATACACCAAATCATCAGCAAAATGGAGAATTATCGAAAGCTTTACCCGCTGCCGATTAACCTCTGTTCGGAGTTCCACCGACTGCTCAAAATCAGAGGATTTCCCACAATAAATGCCGTGAAATAAATTTCGCGGCTCAGAGAAAAACGCTAAACTGTTTTTAAAGTTTTTTTATCCTAACTGGTTAACGGGGTTTAAAGGTGACTTGTAAACCGTCACGAGGATGGGGAGTGGGGATAGTGGTGAGGGTGATATCTTGATTGGGGAGTAATTGCCAATCGTATTTTTCTACTAAACGGACGGCTAAAATTTTCATCTCTAAACGAGCGAATTCTTTGCCAATACATTCGCGCAATCCCGCACCAAAAGGGATATATCCGTAGGGTTTTTCGTCAGCTAAAAAGCGATCGGGATCGAAGGTTTCAGGATGAGAATAAATACTATTATCTTTATGGGTATTGCTGATTTGATACTGCACTACCCATCCTTTCGGCAAATGATAACCGTTAAATTGACAGTCTTCTATTACCCGACGGAATCCTCCTCCCACGGGGGGAGTAAAACGTAAAACTTCTTTTAAAACGCGATCTAAATAGGTCATCTGTTTGAGGGTATCGACGCTTAGAGGAGTCGATAGATCAAAATTAGTTATTTCCTCCAAGACAAGCTGAAAAATATCGGGATGCAGTGCCATTTGTAGACAGAAAGTGGCGATAGCGGAGGTTAAAGTTTCATGACCAGCAAAGAGTAATAATAGCACTTGATCCTTTAATTCCGCTAAGGATAAACTTTGACCGTTTTCGTCTTTAGCTTGTAAAAGGATAGCAAGAGCATCTTGGCCGGGGTCATCATTTTTTTGTCTTTCTAAAATGATAGTTTCGATCGCTTGCAGTAATTCTTCTCGACAGCGTAATGCTTTGCCGAAAGCTGTCCAGGGAAGGGGAAGGGGAAGGGTAAATAGTCCCGCACACCAAGTATCAAAAGCTTCCCCTAATTTGGTAGCAGAACCCTGGTCAAGACCGACAAATAATTTACAGGCGATATCGAGAGTATAGTTTCTTAATTCAGGATACCATGACAGGGTTTTTGCAGTTTGCCAACGCTCTAAATAGTGAGCGGTAATTGTTTCTACCGTAGGGATATAACTTGCTATGGCCCGGGGTTGAAAAGCTTGATAGATTAAACGACGACGGGAAGCGTGAACATCTCCCGTATGCACCGCTAAAGATGCGCTACCTAGGAGAGTTCTGGTACTTTTAGGCCAAGTTGCCGCAAAGTATTTATTCTCGTTGCTGAGGAGAAACCGGTTAGCTTCGGCACCGGATAAAATAATCGTGGGACTGCCAAAAATATGAGTACGGAAAAGTTGACCATATTTATTATGACGTTTACTGGCAAAATCCCCATCGGTCAAAAAAGCGATTGTTTCTCCTAATAGGGGTAATCCGAAACTGCCGGGGGGTAAGGGTATATCTTTGCTTATAGTCATCGCTGCCTCTAGGGTAAAACTAATCATTTGCCGTCGATTAACCCCGTTTATTTTAACCTAAAGCGCCGGAGAATTCATCCCCTAATCTAGCCTGGCAATTAGCGATCGCATTTGACCAAGGTAAGTACCTAAGCAAAATTAATTACAGATCTCACCAGTCAGTCAACAGTGAGAATTGCCGCCAATTGACATTTTTTAAGATCACCGCCATAATTACCCATTGCTGATAGTAATTCGCGGCAAACGATGCTTAAAACCGCAGAGAATTTCCCAAGATATCGTACCTAAATCCCGCGCCCAATCGTCGGCGGTGATGCACTGTGGGCAATCTTTACCAATAAGTGTGACGATTTCCCCTGTTTTTACCTCTGGAATCTCGCTCACGTCAATCATTAACTGATCCATGGTTATCGCGCCGATTTGGGGTACTAAACGTCCTCTCAGGGATACTTTTAAACGATTGGAGAGATTGCGGGGAATTCCATCGGCGTAACCGATACCGACCACAGCAATACGGGTGTCTTTTGCCGCTATGTACTGATGACCATAACTCACTCCGGAGCCGGCGGCAATGGTTTTGACTTGGGCAATGCGCGCTTTTACTTGCAGCACCGGTTGCAAAGGGACTTTATCGGTGAGATGATCGGCGGGATAAAGACCGTAGAGAGCTAATCCGACTCTAACTCGATCGTAGTGCAGAGATCGATCGGTTAGGGTAGCGGCAGAGTTGGCTAAATGCAGACAGGGGGGATGATAACCTTTTGCTCTTAACTCGGCGATCGCTTGTTGGAATCTTTGCCGTTGCAACTGCATGATTTCGGGATTGGGATCGTCAGCCGTGGCAAAATGCGAGTATATGCTGGCAATTTTCAGGTTAGGAGCCTCTAAAACCTGTTCGACGAATTTGGTGCCGTTGTGCCATGGTGTACCTAAGCGAGACATCCCCGTATCTAGTTTGATATGAACCGGCAGCCGCTGCTCTAAGCGTCTCATAACGGTGGCAAAAATTTGCACCTGTTCGATTTGTACCAGGGTGGGTTGCAATTGCCAATGGGCTAAGGCTGCCACTTCTTCTGGGGTATTGACTGCCCCTAAAATCATAATTGGGGCAACGATTCCCGCTTCCCGTAGTTCGATACCTTCCCCGATAGTCGCGATGGCTAAAGATTGCGCTCCGGCTTCTAAAACGCTGTTAGCCACCTTAACTGCCCCGTGTCCGTAAGCATCGGCTTTAATTACCGCCATTAATTCCGTTTTTGGGGCTAATAAAGCCTTGACTTTTCGCACGTTTTGTTGTAATGCCGAGCGATCGATCTCTACCCAAGCACGATAGCGAATTACTTCCGACAATTGATAATCATGACGGTTTTTGGGGGGATTGATGATTTTCGGTTCGATGCTAAACACCACTCGCTCACTCCTTTGCACACATAACCCAATTTATACCAAAAGAAAACCGAGAGGGCTAGGAAAGAAGCCTGAAACTCCTCGGTATTTCCCCCTTTTTCCCTGTGGAATATGGGCTTTAAGATGAATGGGCTGTTAGGAAGTTCCCCAAAAAATGGTTCTTCGGTTTTTGTTATGCAATGGACGGGGTTACAAGGGATGAAACCCTTATATAGAAAGACATTGCTGCGATTTTGGCCAATTAAGTGGGTGGGTGGAATTAAATATAAGATGAACGTAGATTGGGCTTCGGCCGTGAGCTTTTGCCGAACGGTTGAAGCATGAAACCCAACGCCCGCATAGTTTACGCTACTGCTAATCCATCCTACAAATAATTGTGCCTCCCTACTTATTTTCGATCTAGAACGAACTAATCAATTAAGTCTCTTGCCAGATAAGGATTTAGTCGATTTATGCCCCCCGAGCGAACCATACCAAGTAACGAAGAACCACTTTTTTAACCAAATCGCGCATGGTTTCTAACTGTTCAGTCTGGGACATGGCTTTAATTTGGCTCAATAAATTTAGAATTGTAAATAACTGTTACAAATACTTGACTTAAGATATTTCTATGGTGACAGAAACACAGATCAAAGAAAAAGCGCTAGAGTTGGGCTTCCATGGGGTCGGTATTGCCTCTGTGGACAGCCAAGACTCGGCGGTATCCCATCTAAAAAGCTGGTTAGAGCGGGGTTATCACGCTGATATGGATTGGATGACTAACCCAAAACGACAGGATATCAAAACTCTTTGGCCGGAAGTGCGATCGCTAATTGGTCTCGCCCTTAACTACTACACCCCCCAGCAACACAGTCAAGAACAAAACCACGGCAAAATTTCCCGTTATGCTTGGGGACGGGATTATCACAAAGTATTAAGTAAAAAATTAAAAGCCCTCAGTCAATGGTTAGAAAGTCAGGGGGAGCAAATTCAAACCCGTTACTATGTGGATACTGGACCAGTACAGGATAAAGTCTGGGCGCAAAGAGCAGGGATCGGCTGGATTGCCAAGAACGGTAACTTAATTACCCGCAATTACGGCAGTTGGGTGTTTTTAGGGGAAATATTAACTAATTTACCTTTAGAACCGGATCAACCCCATAGTGACCATTGTGGCACCTGTAGCCGTTGTTTAAGCGCTTGTCCGACCCAAGCAATAGTTAGTCCCTATGTGGTGGATGCTAATCGCTGTATTGCATACCATACCATCGAAAATCGTGCTGTAACTTTGCCTACAGAAATTGCCAAGAATTTACAAGGTTGGGTAGCTGGCTGCGATATCTGTCAAGATGTCTGTCCTTGGAATCAACGTTTTGCCCAAGTTACCGACGTGGCCGATTTTCAACCTCGTCCGGAAAACCTCTCGCCAAGGTTGGATGAATTAGCTAATCTAACTATAGAGGAGTGGGATCGTCGTTTCATCTCGTCGGCCCTGCGTCGAATTAAACCCCAGCAGTGGCGACGTAACGCCCAAGCTAATTTAGCTCATTCCCCTAACCCCGTACAAGATGACAATTAAAGTAGTCGTGTTCGATTTTGATGGTACTATCGCCGATACCCACGATACTTTCGTGGAGATTGTCAATCGTTTGGCTAAAAATTTTGGTTATCAACCCATCAACGAGGAAGATTTGGCCAGACTAAAAAACCTTAGTTCCCAAGAAATTATTAAACAATCCCAAGTTTCCCCCGTTAAAATCCCTTTTTTACTCTATCGAGTTAAACGGGAATTAAATAAACAAATTGAATGCCTGAAACCCTTCCATGGCTGGCATCCCTGCCTCCTTACCCTTAAAGAAAGAGGCTATAGATTGGGAATAATAACTTCTAATACCAAAGAAAACGTCACCATATTTCTAGCAAATAACCAACTCTTAAATTTATTTGATTTTATCTATTCGGGAACGCCTTTATTCAGCAAACACAAAATTATCGATCGCCTGATCCGACAAAATAAATTCCGCCCCGATGAAATGATTTATGTCGGCGATGAAACTAGAGATATTACTGCTGCCCAAAAAAGTCGAGTGCAAGTGGTGGCAGTCGCTTGGGGCTTTAATTCCCCTCAAATTTTAACTCAATTTAACCCCGATCATCTCATTCATCATCCCCTAGAATTATTGGATATTTTAGATAGGGCTGGCTGAAAAAGTTTTTCCTAGGAGCAGGGAGAGATAGACTTCGATCGATGGGGGCAGAGAGACTCGAACTCTCACGAGCTTATAAGGCTCAACGGATTTTAAGTCCGTAGCGTCTACCATTCCGCCACGCCCCCGTTATTTAACCGACAATTTTTTATCATATCACAAATAATTTAATTGGCAAGAGCATTTTCAGCAAATTATTTTAGCCCGCCAATTCGATCGCCGCAAAGGGGGAAAGAGGGGGTAAAATAATCAGCAGGTGAATTGCCGTTCACCGACAGCCATTGAGAAAAATCAATCCTTATGCAATCAATTCTGACGCAAGAAACCATTATCATCGCTCTGATCTACCTATCTCTCAGTGTCTTGTATTTGCTCGTCATTCCCGCCGTTATCTACTACTACCTCAATACGCGCTGGTATGTGGCATCTTCTTGGGAAAGAGGGTTTATGTACTTTCTGATGAGCTTTTTCTTCCCCGGGATGCTGTTGTTAAGTCCTTTCCTTAACTTCCGTCCCCAACGTCGTACCCTCAAAGCTTAAGTTATCACCAAAAAAACCCATGAGACGCATTGATGTCATCGGGATCGGTATAGGGATGTTTGCTGTGGGCGGCATCCTCTACATTATCCTGCAAAAAACTGGTTTAGATAGTGCTTCGGCGGGAATTTGGAGTCAAGCGGTGTTGGTGGGTGGTGTCATCGGTTGGATTTTTACCTATCTGTTTCGAGTCGCCACCGATAATATGACCTACGGCCAACAGCGCAAGGATTACGAAGATGCCGTCTTTAAAAAACGTCTGGAAGCGATGACTCCCGAAGAAATCGCCCAAATGCAGCGGGAGATTGAAGAAGAAAAAAGTACTTTTTCCCTGAAAATTAGGTAACTGACTACCTCAAAATCGGTAAAACCCTACACCCTACACCCCATACCCCACACCCTGCCCCCACGAAAAACTTTTTCAGCAGACCCTAAATAGACGGATGAAACCCGATAAAATCATCATCGGTTGGCGAGAATGGCTCGATTTACCCGATTTAGGCATTACCAAAATTAAGGCCAAGATTGATACAGGCGCTCGCTCCTCGGCCCTACACGCTTTTCATCTGCATCCTTTTCGAGATGGCGATCGCGATTGGCTGCGCTTTCAAGTTCATCCCTACCAAAAAGATAGTCACCACACTGTCACCACTACCGCAGAAATCCTCGAATGGCGACAGGTAAAAAATTCCGGTGGTCAAAGTCAACTACGTCCCGTTATCAGAACAAGTGTATTACTTGGCGGTCTTCAATGGCCGATCGAATTAACCTTGACTAATCGCGATGTTATGGGTTTTCGGATGTTATTAGGACGAGAAGCTCTGAAAAAAGGCTTTCTTGTCCATCCGAATAGGTCTTTTTTACTGAGTTAAGCTTCTGGAGAGTTATCAGATGTGAGTTTTTAGTTCACTGTTTACTGTTTACTGATCACTGAAAAGGCTTTTCTGGGAAGTGGGGAATTAGGGAGTGGGTTTTTAAAGTTCGATTGCGAGTTAATCGCACTATTAAAAACAGATTTGATATTATTATCTATCTAAATTCTTGGAGCTTGTTGCTGTATAATTGTAATGACTGACCCCGCTTTTCATCTGAACTATGCCTATTCCCGATTTTCAATCGATTATGTTGCCGCTATTAAAAATACTTGCAGATGGCAAAGTTTATAAATATCGAGAAATTCTTGAAGCTTTGGTCAGAGAGTTTCAAGTCACGGAAGCAGAAAGAAAAGAGATGCTTCCCAGTGGACAACAAGAAATTTTTGCTAATCGAGTCGGTTGGGCAAAAACCTATTTAAAGAAAGCGGGATTAATTGAGTCACCCCAAAGGGCAACTTTTGTAATTTCTGAGAAAGGAAAAGAAATCTTATCTCAAAATCCTGCTCGAATTGATACAAAATTTCTGAGACAGTTTCCCGAATTTCAAGAATTCAATCGAGTCAATAAGCAAAATGAAACTATTACTCTTGAAAGCAATTTATCAGCTTCTGAGCAAGAACAAACACCAGAAGAATTACTAGAAAACTCCTATAAAGAAATTCGTCAAGCATTAGCAACAGACTTACTCTCTATTTTGCGAAAATTATCCCCAGATGCTTTTGAAAAATTAGTAGTAGAATTACTGGTAAAAATGGGTTATGGTGGCTCGATTAGAGATGCTGGTAAAGCGGTGGGTAAGAGCGGGGATCAAGGGATTGATGGGATCATAAAAGAAGATAGACTCGGTTTAGATATAATCTATATTCAAGCCAAAAGATGGGCTGATAATAATGCCGTTGGTCGTCCAGAAATCCAGAAATTTGTCGGGGCATTAGCGGGACAAGGAGCCAAAAAAGGTATTTTCATCACCACTTCCTATTTTACCAAAGAGGCTTTAGAATATGCCCCCAGAAATGAGATAAAAATAGTGCTGATTGATGGGGAAGAATTAAGTCAATTGATGATCGATTATAACTTAGGTGTATCGACCAAAGAAATCTATGAAATCAAGAGAATTGATCATGATTATTTTGGGGATGAATGAGACAGAGGGGGGGACAAGGGTTACAGAAAACGGTCATGGCGTTAAAATAGATGGAAAAAATAGAGGATAAAAACTATGGACGGGATGACCTTTTTTCAGAAAAGTGCGGGACAGTGGAAATCTCAGCGCACCACCCATCATTTACCCTTTCGACGCTCAGAAACCGGCGATTCCGAGATTTATGTGGAAGCTTTAAGCGCCGATAACCCGAAAATTATCGCTATCTGTGAAATGCACGAAGTCGATCCCGCTAAGACTGTGGGGGGTGCCTTTGTCAGTTGGGATGGTTCGATGCAGTGGGACAAAGAAGACGAAAATCATCAAGGAACCACCGTTTTTGCGCTAATTCCCGACGAAGATAATCCCCAAGCTGGTGTTCTGTTGCGGGAGCGAGGTTATGCGGAAATCGTTCCCGTGGCGGGCCGTTATCACATTGATGAACAGGAAGGTTTAGTCTTAATTACAGAATACGAAACAATGACCTCGATCGAGCGTTTTTGGTTTGCCGATGCCGATTTACGTCTCCGCACTAGCACAGTTCAACGTTTTGGCGGTTTTAATACGGCCACTTTCTGTGCTGAATCCCGCAATCAGTCATCGGAGTCAGTCTCTAGTGATTCCCCCGAACCTTCATCCTATTCGATTAGTGGCTGGTAAATTCAGTTATCAGTTATCAGTTATCAGTTATCAGTCATCAGTCATCAGCTTTTTTCTCCCCGCTCCCCCGCAACGCGCACGCAGTGACCCCCCCAACACCCTAAAACCCCAACCCCCAACACCCTAAAACCCCAACCCCCCAACACCCTGGATGGTAAGCAAGTTTTCTTAACAATTGTAAGAATTTTTAATATTTCTTTTCTAGTTGGCACTTACTCCCTTATCATTATGAGGAAAGTTTTTTAAGCATTTCTAAGGATACGGAGGTTTACCCTTGGCCATTCCTCTTTTAAATTACGCCCCCAAGTCCCAAAACGTGCGGGTAGCTGGTTATGATGTCGGTGGAGACGAAAAACCGAAAGTTTACACGACGGAAAATGTCCTCTCCCCTACCGACCTGGACGATTTAATCGAAGCCGCTTACCGTCAGATTTTCTTCCACGCCTTCAAATGGGATCGGGAACCCTTCCTCGAATCCCAATTACGCAATGGACAATTATCAGTGCGGGATTTCATTCGTGGCCTACTGTTATCGAAAACCTTCTATAACAGCTTCTACGAGAAAAACAGCAACTATCGCTTTGTCGAACAGGTAGTACAAAGAGTTCTCGGTCGCGATGTCTATAGCGAAAGAGAAAAAATTGCTTGGTCGATTGTCGTTGCCACCAAAGGTATTCAAGGTTTTGTCGATCAACTGCTCAACAGTGACGAGTATCTGCAAAGCTTTGGTTATGATACCGTTCCCTACCAACGTCGTCGCACCCTGGCCAGCCGCGAAATCGGTGAGCGTCCATTCAACATCACCTCGCCTCGCTACGATGGCTACTATCGTGGTATTTTGGGCTTCCCCCAAATCGTTTGGCAGAATGCTGTCCGTCGCTATGTTCCCCAAGAGCAAAAACCCAAAGCTGGCGATCCTTCCAGCTTCTTGGCTATGGCCCGGGGTCTCGGTAGCGCCAAAGGCAATCCTGTACCAAGAGTCTCCGCTATGAATATTAACATCGAGGCTTCTGTACCCCGTCGTTAATTTTTAGCTCAACCTGCCGGGGAGAGTCCCTAATTGGCAGAATGACCCCCGATCCATAACCAGGTTATTCTGTGAATTGGTGGCTCTCCCTATGGGGTGGCTCCTGAAATAATCCCCCCAGCGAGATCGTATTCCAAGGCAGACCCTTGGAACAAGGATATTAAGTATTGATCTTCTAAGTAGGGTCTGCTGAATAAATCTAAAAACCTTGTTGGATAATACTTTTAGACTTTTTTCCCATCAAAAAGTGCCTTAGCTAGGGGTGATCGGGGGGAAAATTCAGGTACTTT
>VYLQ01000164.1_pt1 | contig 15816 bp, 21 predicted proteins | sample 5115351 | NCBI WGS metagenome assembly VYLQ01 (sample SAMN12291776, study PRJNA351875) | freshwater metagenome | isolation source: freshwater lake | place: USA: Michigan, Lansing Lake | collected 2013-08-14 | reverse complement strand
CTTGCTCGACAAAATCACTTTGAAGGAACTCCTGTCAAACCCAAATTATCAAGATGTCAAAGAACAAAACTATATTCAATTAAATTTCGACCTGTTTTAACTGGCCACTAATGAAGTTATTTATTACTTAAATTGAAATTTGAACGTACTGCAAATAGAGTTTTATCAATACGAAAGCTGTCTGATTATGCCTACTGAAAAAATTGGTCAATATAAGTTAGAAGAATGTCCAACAGGATTAGTAGTGCATGAATACCCTAACAAAAAAGCCATATGGGATATCTTACTTTTTCTTGGTAAAGGAATCTTTTTTCTTTTATTTCTGATTACTATTTTTAATTCTCCGTTGAACTCTCCAAATGGGGTTTATTTTGTTTTGATGATTATATTTTTATCCCCTTGTATATATTACTTTTTTCAAGCAGCCATTCGAACTGTATCCTTGATTAGACCCAAATTAGTTATTAATGCGAAGCTTAAAATTTTAAAAATCAATTACTTATTTTTCTTATTTAAGAAAATTGATTTCAAGGATATTGTAATTGTACAACTGAAGGGCCATATTGATGAGGTTGTTACTTTGAGTTCTTTGCCGGTCAGAAGAATCTATTGTTGTATTAAAGTGATAACTATAGCTGGGAATACTAAAGAAATACTCGTTGTAAACACCTCTAAATTGTGGAAGTCCACCGATCGTGAAATTAAACAACAGGTTTATTTTGTTGGAAGAAAAATAGGAATGCGAATTGCTAAAGAAATAAATTCAAAATATCAATGGGTTGGATTTGAGTCTGGTAATTCTTAACGAATGTGGGGTATCCATAAGTAAAGACATTACAAAAAAATCATACAAGCGCTGAAGATCGATAAATGGTAACAAGATTCGAAATTGAACAACGAATACAGGATAATATTCGCAAGCGAAAACTAACTACGAATTTTGATAAACTAGAGTTTCTTGTTCCTGTTAAGTTTAGCGATGACTTTCTTGATTTACACTCTTACAAAAAACTAAGAAACGCAAGGGCTCAGAAATGGTATTATCTGGTAATTTCAATTCTTCACGCTCCAGTCATTTACCAACTCATGCTTCATTTGAATTGGACTTCAATTGGGATTTGGAGTAATTTGGTTTTAGTCAGTTTCACTTGCATATGGTTTTTATGGATGTTTATTGAAAGCAAAATTGTTTTAATGATAGCACCTGAGGGGCTAACCATATATCCAAACACATTCATTTCGTGGAACAATATTGAATATCTCTATTTCCAAACTAAGTATAACGATGAAGGATTCGAATCGGGGACATACTTGATCGTTACCACTACGAATGGTTCAAATTATGAAGCAGCTGTAAACAATTTAGAATGGTCGGTTGAAGAGATTGGCAGTACTTTGTATCAGTGTATGCGTAAGCACAAAAAAATGAATCAGACATAAAAACAGATATTGCCAGCGATTCGGTTGTTGTAAAAGAGGAGTAGAACATGCTTTTGACCTCCTTTAACATCTCGGATATATTTATTGAACCAGACTTGTTAGCTTATCCCGGCATACTTTTCATGTCACCATTGTAAAAACAGAAGTGTTAGCACCCTAAGTTCCTCTGAACTTACAGCACGAAACAGCGACTTCAATCCAACCGATGACAATCAGTTAACCTAACTTCTTTGGTGATGAACGCCTTTTACCAGTAAGTGGCGGGCTAATGACGGGCAAGTGGCAGGCGGAAACAATAGATTCGAATAGCATCTTTCCGTTATACAACCACTAAAAAATCTATTATTAACTTATGAAAAGGATATTACGCTATATCGCCGCAGCCGTGTTGATGATGATGGTATGGGCAGGCTTTGTTTTAGTTGGCACTGTCGAGGGTTGGTTTCATCCAGCCATAGCAAAACAAAATACTTCGTCCTCATTTTGGACAGCCACGGAAGCTGAAATCAAAAAACAGTTTGTTGGAAACTTTGCCATGGCCGTCATAAAGGATGGCGTGGTTGAATACGAAAAATTTTATTCAGCCGGAAAGCCGGTGAATAGAAATACAGTCTTTCAGGTTTCCTCCTTGAGTAAGTGGATTTCTGCTTTTGGAATCATGAAGCTTGTGGAAGACGGCAAGCTGAATTTGGATGCGCCTGTTCGGAAATATTTAACGCGATGGCAACTTCCACCCAGTGAATTTGGTAATGATGAAGTGACGGTACGAAGATTATTGAGTCACACGGCAGGGTTAACCGACGGGCTTGGATACTCCGGTTTTAAAGCAGGCGTTGCGTTGCCTTCGATTGAAGAGTCGTTAACCAAGGCACCCGATGCAGACGAAGGCTGTAGCGGAGTAGTGCGTGTGGGCATTCAACCGGGCAGCACGTTTAAATATTCCGGCGGTGGTTATACGTTGCTGCAATTGCTGGTGGAAGAAGTTAGCCATCAGTCCTTTGCTGATTACATGAAACAATCTGTATTCGAGCCGTTGGGGATGAACCATTCCACTTATGTATGGAGCGACTCATCTGAGCATTCATTAGCTGAATTTTATAATCAAGACGGTAGCAAATCTGAACACTACCGATATACATCGTTAGCTGCCACTTCACTTTACACTTCACTTTCTGATTTGGAATTATTTTTTCAGGCGCATTTGTCGGGCAAGGACAAGGAGTTGGTTGGAAGAAATGTTCTTCGACCAGAAACGCTTCAAAAAATGCGCGAGCCTCATGCGCAATCGATGGGTGTGGATATATGGGGACTGTGAACCGTTCTCTTTGCATCGACAGACAATAATGATTTTATAATTGGTCACGATGGAAAAAGCACTCCCCCCATTAACACAGCTGTTCGATTAAATCCACAGACCGGTGACGGGATCATCGTGCTCGAAACAGGACATCCGAATTTGGCCACCAAACTGGCCAGTGAATGGGTATTCTGGCAAACCGGTAAAGTTGATCTCTTCCTGTTTCAGATGTTAACGGACGGAATGGTGAAACTGATTGGAATGGGGTGGGGGGTGATTATCGTACTGGTAATTACTTATGGTATGGTGAAACGAAAAAAATAATACGATTCAAGAAATAATCACTTCAGAGTAAAGCAACTTTTCTCAGCCTCAAAAGGGCGTGCGGCGCTAAATGATATTTAACACTGATTTGTATATTTGAATGGACTTATAAATTAACAGACTATAAAATTCGAGAATGGCTACAAATGATAGCATGTTTGAGTTGGCGATTGAGCTTAGGGATAAGGGTAAGTTGAGAGACTCAATCGCGGTACTATTCGAAATACTGAAAACAAACTTAGTTGATGAAAAGCGATATGGAGTTTATACCGTGCTTGGAGGTGTATACGCATCGCTGAAAGAACACGAAAATTCATTTACAAATTTTAAAAAGGCCACTGAGTTAAATCCAAAGTCTGAGCTTGCATCATTGGGCGTATATGTAACACTGACGGAACTAGGTAAAGACAAGGATGCGATCAATGAATTAATCAGATATTTGAAATCCTATCCTGCCATTTTGTACAAAACTACTCTCGAAGAATTATTACAAGGCTTGGACTATGGATACATGACGAACTATGAAGAATATATTCGTTCTTTGGCTAGTGTAAATGGAGTTGAGATTTCTAGGTCAAATCAATAATATTTTTAGTTATTAATTCTGCAAAAGTTCATTAACATGTGTGTTCGAAACGCTCTCATCAGATGAATGTAAGACACAAAACCGTATGAAGTTATTTGACTATCGATGTGATTCTGATAAAATAAAGTTCTCGAAAAAAATTTATGCTAAGAATGTGGAGAATTCGTTGCAAAGGTGGTTGAACTCACTCTACGAATTGGATGCGCAAGAACATGGGTTGACAAACGTAAAAACCCTGGTAGATCAAGGAGGTCTTTCAGAAGTTAGAAAGGTGCATAACTCTCAAGATACGTATTTTATGACGTTGACTTGGGAACATGCACATGAGACGATCTTCATTCATGAATCGATAATCACACCTGACTTTATTGCCGACTTGAATTACTTCCCAGCAGATGAAAGCGGACGAAAAGGATATGCCACTTCCGGTTATAGGCCTCATATCAAATTCCCATTTAGTAAAAACCTGACATCAGGCGAGCAAGTCTTTTTATATAAAGACAAGGTGTTTCCCGGTGAATCAGCACGAGCGCAGATACGAATAGTAGACCACGAAACTTTTAAGAATGCTCTTTATGAGGGGCTGGAATTTGAGTTTTCTGAAGGGCTTAGCCTGATAGGAACAGGACGAATTGTTGAGATTGTTAACGACGATTTGAAGAAGAATTAACAACTACAAATTGGTTTAGGAACCAATCTAATAGCCAGTAGATAATTGCTACGATTTGATCAGCTTCGGAGTTATAAGCAGAGCTTGCGATTGGTGATTGTGAGTCAATCCTAATATTGAAATTTGAAGATGCGATCAAGAAATAAGGTAGTGCCTCCTTTTTCTTCATTGCTGTATCGATCGATTTGAATGGTGCGCCCCTGTTTATCGTACGCAAAGTCATATTCTTTTCCTGTAATTGCTTCCGCAAATTGCACTCCATTCTTAAAGCTGGTAGAATATGTATAGTCGCTGGTGATATTGGTTACTCCAATCGTGCCCTTTAAGTTTAACAAGGCATTGTATCCGGTAATATTTTTGTACGGGTTTGGCTTTTCATCATATTCCAACACATTTACCAACAGATTATATTCATCCGTTACATTAAAAAAACTAAATTCAGCGGTGTCATCCATCAGATTCAGATTTTTAAAGGTCAATACACCTTCTTTCTTCCAATCTGGGCGACCATCAAAACTGAAAACCTGTTCATACGAAATGGTTCCATCGGTGTTGTGAACATAAGTAATATGATCCTTGTTTCGGGTTAGCAAATCATCGTTATCAAATTGGGTGAGTTTTCCGTTTGTATAGGTGTATGTATTTAGGAAACGGATCGCACCCGCTTGGTACTCCTCAATTTTGGTTATCAAGTCACCGGTGTAAGTGAATACCTTCTTCTGCGTAGGGTTGTAATAAATTTCTGTAATCTTGCTGCCGTTATAAGAAACCTTTCCATTTAGGTCGCCCACCTGATTACCATCTTGATATAACTGTGATATGGTTTTGGGCAGACCCAATGTATTTTGATCTGCAACTACGGGAGCATTTTCATCTTTGCAGGAAGAAAGGACCAGAGAAATGATTATTACAAAATACAAGGCTGTCATTAGCCGAGAGATACCCCACTTTTTCAACATAACGGAAGAAAAAAATTAAATCAACACTTTAAATTAAAGCTACAATAATACTTATTTTTTAGGTTCAACAAATTTTGTTCAAACCAAATATTCTTATTTATAGTTGATTTGATGCAGAGGTCAGGAGAGACTCTGTCGGGATAGAACTTATTAATTTATTACTGATGCCTCGCTAGCCTATCAATAACAAGACAGATAAGGGGAAACGGCATAAAAATTAAAAGCATAAAGCTAACCCAATCAATTTTGTGGTATTCCGACCACTGAAAGACTAACGACTGACCGTGACTAAAAAACTGTTGGAGGAAAAGAACTGCGAATAGATAAATGAAATACGTGGGGCGTTTGATAAAACCGTAGGCACAGAAGATGCAGACGATAACAAATACAGCATGACGCCATGGAGGAGATTCATTTATCGGAAAAAATATACCGACCAGGTGATACATCGCAATGAGCAAGGATACCACGGTGACTACCTTAAACAAACGATCGCGAAAAACCATAGCGCACCTGTATGTCGACAAAAATAAAGATTTTTACTGGCATGATTCGCTTAATGAAATATGAATCTGCTTTGTTATATTTGATTGCCGCATTGTTCTGGTATAATGTGCAGATTAATGATGAGACTAGGACTACTAACAATTCTGATTCTTAATTCTTTAGTGTTGTTCGGGCAATCGAAGAGGGATATGATTGGGAAATACCGACATTCAAGTTTTATGTATAGTTATACCTTGATATTGAAAGACGGTGAAAACTATGAGGTAGTAGAGAGTAGTGATCTTCAAAAGGAAATAACAACGGGTACGTGGACCATACACGGACAAGCTATTCGGTTGACCCCCAAAACGAAAATCAGTGTAGACGCTCACTCAAAGCAAAGTCGGGAAACTCCAACTGGCAAAATAGAACAAGCAGTTGTTGTCGAGACAAAAGATATTTTGACTCTCAAATTGTTGTCGGGAGATTTGAAACTGGAGAGAGTTAAATAGAAACTGGCATTAAAGTTTTTGCATGGAACTATATGGATAATGAAAACCACCCAAAATATCTTACGAAGTCAGCTATCTTTTATAAGGTTTGTGGGGGGCTGTTTTTATTTTCCGTTTTAGTGCCTTTCCTCCTTCGACCAATGCGAAAGGAATATCCAGACTTTCTGGATATTCTAGTGGGGCTACCTATTTTTGCTCTGTTTGTATTGGCACCATTCGGTCTTTTTTATAGTTGGAAAAGTTATAAAAGAAATGAAGGTTTACCAAAGACAAGATTTAAATATTTGTTGGGAAACTTATTCTTTTGCATCCTTCTTATCTTGATTATAGGAATAGTAGTTAGTGATATTTCAAAACTGTTTGAATAATAGGTTATGAGAAACTTCAATTAGATGACGGGGGCTGAATTATTCGTGTAGTTCTTTGTTTAGATTTATTAAAAAAATCAAAATGCATTGAATTGCTATAAGTGATAAGTCGAACTAATTTTCAGCGAATAAATTAATAATCGTCAATTGAAGAATGCAATCAAAAAGAAAACGGGAAATTGAACTTACAAATAATCCTGATGGTGCTCGCTTAGAGATTCAGGATTTCATTGATGCTGGACATCGAGGTTGGAATGCTATTTTGCTAACGATAATAGAACGCGAGATTTTGGAATAATTCCAGGAAAGTAAGACGGGGGTAAATTGGAAGTGCGTTCGATTGTATTTCGTATTGAACTCGTATCACTTAAGTATATATTGCTAAAATCAGGCCTTTGAAGGATTCGAAACAACGGTTCGCTTTCTTTTCATCAAGATGATACGTACTTTAGGAATATCTTTTTTTAAGTAAAAGATGCGCAAATTGAAGGTTAGTTGCTAATCTTAAAATGTTATCATGGAAATTGAAGAGGTTAAAATTGAGGTTTATAATAAGCGCGAAGAATCAATCGCGACTATGTTTGTCCGAAAAGTTTCAGATAATGTTTTTAGAATGGTGGATAACGATATTTTTGATTGTAGCTTGACTTTGGGTACCGAATTCGAAACAAGAATTAATAGTGAAGGGTATCACGAAATTATTAGAATTACAAAACGCTCTGATTTTGTCACAAGGAGATTTTTGCTTACTCCCAAATTCAAACAATCGGAATACAGACTTTTAGGAGATGAAATAGTAAAGCATGGCGGTTTTTGGCAAGTTGATTTTGGTAGTATTGTAACTATAAACATACCGAAAGATACCCAACTCAATATTGACGAGATATTTAAAATACTGGATATTCGACTTGCTGAAATTAAGAGCGAAAAGATAGAGTAAGATTTTTAAGCATGACAGCTAAAGAAAAACAAACTGAGTTCATTAAATCATATCTCAAGCCGACTCTCAAGCGATTTGGCTACCAGACATCAGGGCAGACTTGGTGGAAGGATAGGGGTGACTTCTTTGATGTAATTAATCTTCAGAACTATTCATGGAATTCAAAAGATAGTGTTGATTTTCGTTTAAATATTGGTGTAGCAGTGAAGGCAACTGTTAAGGATCAGGAGCGAAAAAAAGCTACCAATTATGACCTAACCACACATCTTGATGAAGGAGTATTTCTACCCGATAGAACGAAGAGAAAGTTTGGGGATAACCAAGGTTATTCTATTACTGATGGGACAGATCTAAATGAGTTTATACTGGCATTCAGGGATGATTTTGAAACATACGTCCTACCAGTGCTTGAAAAATCTAAATCATTATCTGACTGTGTTCGGTTTTATGAACAATATCCTTTTTGGAGTGACAACCTTAAAAGAGTGATTCAGGAGAATAATTTAAGTTTGAATTAATATCTGAAACAAATTCGACATCGCACAGACAATACACCTAGAACTTTAAAAACAAAGTGTAAGCATCAGCCTGCATATAAAGACTACTTTACATACAACAAAACCCTAAAAAACGATGAGTAACTTTGCAACGAAGCATGAAGACGACGGTCAAATTTCGGTTTATTTCAACATTGAAGCTGACCAAGTGATGGCCGTGGGTGAAAAAATGGAATCTATCAATGAACAAGCCTACATGAATGGGTATAACTGGGAGGCATTTCTCAATCATTATCTTCAGACTAATCTACCTGAACTCTTAGTAGGGCTTGATACCGACTCGGAGGCGGGCACATACGTTGCGTTCTATGACAAGGCGCAAGCTAGCAAAGCCGATAAGCTTGTCAATGTAATCAATGGACTGATTCAAAGTCCGGATAAAATTTATAGTTACCTCGAAAAAAATGGCGATGATATAGAGTGGGACTAGTGTTAGTGTTATGTGGGAGAAGGTCGCGAGTTGTTAAAAGCAAACAGAAATATTTAGTCGCTTGCATTCATTTGAGGTGTTAACTTATTTTCATGATAAGACTCATTCATACAATCATCTTCCTAATTCTCGGACCATCAATTTCGATTGGTTGTATTTGTAGCGTTTCGACTCTTGAAAAACTGAGAAAGTCGGAGTTTAGTAATTCGCAATTGATATTGATAGCTGATGTACTCACAACAAAAGGTCAAGATCACGCTTATAAGATTAAAATTCTTGAAATTTTAAAGGGCGAACCGGCGGATAGTGTTCTTGCTGTCAAGATTGTAAGTAGTTGTTCTTGGCTTCCAGATAAGGGGCGCTGGATAATTTACGCTCGCTACTTAACCGATCAGACTATTGAAATTCGGCAATGCGGTCTGTCGAGGCCGATTTCAAATCCTGAGGTTGGGCCGATTATTAAACGCTATTTGATTGGCAATCGTGTTAAAGCCGCAAGGCGAGCACAAAGAGATCTTCGTCGTGAGATTGATTTACTAAGACGCAGAAGAATTGACCATGTAAAAAAGTAGCATATAAAAACAATGACAATAGTGCTTGTAACGGAATGTGGTTTTAGCCAGCCGTTCGCCGTAACCATTTCAAAAGAAAGCCTGATGTTCAAATGATTAGAAGAGAATTAACCAAGAAACTCTCCTAGACTTTTTGCACGAATAGGAAGGAAGAACGAGGTTCGGTTACGCTTACTGCAACGATAAGTGAAATAGGTAGCGGTAAAAGATGCACTTGGAATACTCGCAGGTGAAATAAAAAAACACAATCTTTTGTGATTTTTCTGACATTCTCCTTACTAATAGGGCAAATGATGCTAAAAACTACAGATGAGCGATGATTTTTTAGATACGATCAAGGAAAACGAAGGAATTATTTTCAAGCTTGTCAGGATTTATGCAGATCAGGATGAAGATCAAAAGGATCTTTATCAGGAAATCGTGTATCAACTTTGGAAATCCTTTCATTCATTTCAGGGAAAATCAAAAATCAGTACGTGGATTTATAAAGTAGCATTAAACACATCACTAGCATATATAAATCTAAGAAAGAAACATTCAAAAACCGTTTCGCTACAAGATATCCCGCTTCATACGGAAGAAAAAGCGGACACGCTCGTTGAAGAAAAAATAGCGGAAATGTATCGGCAGATTAAACAACTGAATGAAATAGACAGAGCAATCATTTTCTTATTTCTGGAAGATAAGAGCTATGAAGAAATTGCCGCTATTACGGGTTTTACAATCACAAACATCGGCACCCGTCTGAACAGAATTAAGAGTAAGCTTAAGAATCAAATGAATAAATAATGGTTTATGGAATTACAAGAAATGAAAAGTGTATGGAGTGCCATGGAAGAAGAAAAGAGATTTACTTCTTATCGAATAAGTGAAGTTTCGCAACTTGAATACAATCGAAAAACAAGTTCGTTTCGAATGGGAGAGATTATTGGATTAGTGGTTGCGTACACGATTGCCGGCTTACTTTTGTACAATTTTAATGCCTTGGATGATGGGTATTTGCGATTATGCGGCTGTGTTTTGGTTGTCTATCTGTTGATTATGCCACTTTATACTTTATTTCAGATACGGAAGATGAAACACATTGATTTAGTTCAGTCTAATTACAAACATGTACTCGAGCGCTTTTATACAGCAAAAAATAATTTGAAGAAGGCGGAAAAAATTAGTCTGATAGCAAGTCCGGTACTTTTCATTGCTACGATCGCAATTCTCACAAAATTACTTGCAGATAAAAACCTCTTTTCTCTCACTATTCAATTACCTGTTATTTTTCTGGTAGTCATTTTGTTAATAGGCGCCATTTTATTCAATGTTTGGGCATTCAAAATGAGAGATAAACAATTCAAATCGGTAAATGAGCTATTGGAAGATGAAAACTAAAAAAGTCTAATGAGTATGACAGAAGCAAAAATTAGAAATCATGGAAATGGAATGGGTGTTGGTGCGGCACTTGGCGTTGCATTTGGAGTAGCCTATGGTTATCAGACTGGAAGCGTATCACAAAGCATGGCTTTAGGACTTGCCCTTGGCGTTGCCGTTGGAGCAATTTTTGATTTAGCGAGACGAAAAAAATAGAACGGAACCACCAGTAATGATATTACCATTCGGGCAACATGAGTAAGCATGACAATACCAATCTGAGGTTGTGCTGGTAGGGTAGTCTAAGAAAATCAACGTTAATTATAATTGCATCACCTTTATTATATTTGATATGTCAAGGCATTTAGGGTAAGGGGCTGTAGAAATTAAGAGTACTAATCAGTAAGAAATGACAATAGAGAAAATTTCGAGATACTATGGATGGTTATCGGTGGTAACATTCATTGTGAGTATAGTAGGATTTATGATAGTCACTGAAGGAACTGTAAGAGAAAGAATTTGGATTGGAATATTGATTAACCTACAATTCCATTTGGCCTTTCAATCCCTTAGCAGATTACCGCTTGCAATGTACCAATTCATTGAAAGAGGCAATCCCGGAATTAAAGAATTAGCAAAAATGTTTCTGCGGCTTTTTTCCTGGACGGCCATGATTTTAGCAATTATAGCTTTTATTCAATTTCTGGTTGCTGCGTTTAGTGATTATACCAAGCTACTTGTTACGATGACTTTTCTTGCGATTTTCTTTGGTGGATATTCATCTAAATTGAAACTAGATTAATACTTAGCTTTTTTACCCGTATCCTCTTGCATATGCCCTGAGGCGATTGGAATGGCAACTGGTTAGTGATATTTCAATAGGTAGTAGGAAGGTGCTCCTAAGGTTAAATGAAAGAATTCATGAAGCTAAAAATGATATGGACATTCACGCAAATTGGAAAGAAATAAGAAAACACTTTAATAGAAGTTTCAGTACTAATTTTCATGTGTCTATAGCTTCTGTCGACAAAGAGGGCAACCCGACAGTGACACCCATTGGCTCTTTATTCTTGATTAGCAATCAGACAGGATTTTATTTCGAAAAGTTTCCAACAAAACTTCCTGAAAACAGTAAAGTTCATACAGCCATTTGTGTGTTAGCAGTAAATAGCAGTGCCTTTTTTTGGTTGATTTCTTTATTCAAAGGAAAATTTGATGCCTATCCTGCGATTAAACTTTATGGACAGTTAGGAGAAAAAAGAAAAGCGACCGATACTGAAATAGACAAACTAAACACACGAATGAGAACAACGAAATGGCTAAAAGGCAATGCGTATTTATGGGGCAAAATGGAATTTGTACGAGAAATAACGTTTACAAAAGCAGAGAAAATTAATTTAGGTAAAATGACCGAATTCGTATAACATGGAATTCTACCTTTCGGCATTGTTTATTTACCTACATGATCATGGCAGCTACTTAGTTGTAGTTGATCTTTTTGAGCCCGAATCGAAACAGCACAATCTAATATTCACACAATGAAACACTTTCTTTTACCCTATGTTCTTGTCATAGCTATTTCTATTTCAGGGCAATGTCAGCAGAAGACATTCAACTATTTAGGTCAGCCAGATCCCGGATCAACTCCTGCATTATTTGCTCCCGGGTTAGTATCCACTGAAGGGCAAACTGAATTTGGTTCCGTATTCTCCAAGGATGGCAATGTATTTTACTATGCTGCCGAGCCGAATGGAAAGGCCGAAATTCGATCGATTCGGTTCAAAAACAATACGTGGGGCAAACCAGAAGTTGTTCTAATTCACGAACAATACAGCTATAATGATCCGTTTCTCTCTCCCGATGAAAAACGGTTGTACTTTATTTCCAACAGGGCACTCGATGGAAAAGGTGACAAGAAAGATTATGACATCTGGTACATAGAAGAAAAAGGAAATCGATGGTCTGAGCCAATAAATGCCGGAAACAAAATTAACTCATTCAAAAATGAGTACTACATTTCGTTTACCAAAACTGGCACCATGTATTTTTCATCCAACCGAAATACGCTCGAAGACACGAATAATTATAATGTTTACTCTTCGCAAAATAGGAAAGGAGAATTTCAGACAGCTGTTAAACTAAGTAACGCCATTAACTCTGACTTTTATGAAGCAGATGTTTTCGTGGCACCTGATGAATCATATCTGATCTTTAGTGCAGAAAAGCCAGGAGGCTACGGAGGAGGGGATCTTTATATTTCATTCCGCAATGCCAATGGCACATGGACGGATGCAAAGAATATTGGAAACAAAATTAATACGGAGCGATCAGAATATTGCCCATTTGTAACTGCCGATGGAAAGTATTTCTTCTACACAAAAGAGAATGACATCTATTGGGTAGATACGAGCTTTATCCCTAAGCTGAAATAATAGTTCATTGAGCCCATCAATGCTTGTCAATGTTAAAATCCAGCAAATCCAGATTCAGACAAAGACTAGATTTATTTTGGCAGTGTAGGGGAGATGAGCGAATTTTATTCAATGCAATTTGGTCTGTTAACCGTATCAGGTTAACTTGTTATAGAAATTCTTTTACTAAATGTCTCAACTTTGCAAGTAAAATGTATGCGTCGAATTCTTAGCGCTTCAGTTCTTTTTTTTGCGTTTTCACTATCTTATGGACAGTATTACATTACGCTTAAAGACGGTAACCAAATTCGAGCCATTAATTTTAAAGATCGAAAGGATTCACTGTTGGTATCGATTGAGGGTAGAAAAGAGAAGCAAAAGATTTCAATAAAGGAAGTAACAGCTTACTATTCTCTATTGGATTATGTAATTAAATTTATAAAGCCATCAACTTTACCGCAATCTTTGAATTTCAATGGCCATCAATTTGTAGAGAGATTGTATCCAGGTAGAATTAATCTATATTATCGGAAGGAAAGTGGGGGGAGTCATACTTATGGAAATTATTACTTTTATGAATATTATTATATAGAGAAGGAAGATAGATTCGAAAGATTATATTTCCCTGATTTACTAGGCCTAAATAAACTGAAACAAATAGATTTTCTAAAAACATTTGTGAATGATCATGAACCAAGTTTGAAAAAGCTTGATGATAATTTTAGCTTTACCAATAGTAGTATTTTGGACTTTATCCGTGGTTATAATCTAGCGATGTATGAACCCCATACACCAAGAGACACATTACACTTATGTGAGATTATTATTTATAGAAGAGACAAAAACAAGAAAAATGCACCTGTAAAGATAACCCTCGATCAACAGGAATTCTTATTAGATAATAATGATTTTATTAAAGCTAAAATTGACTATGAGGCGATATCAAAAATATGTATCGGCAATGGTGAAAATTTAACGTGTGAATTGTTTAAAGGACATCCGTATTTTCAAATTTATTACGAGATAAGGGTCGATAGTAAAGTGAAATCTACATTCGAGCTTAAGGATAAAAAGTGGGCTGAATTCTATCTGAAAAGTATGAAGAATTGGAAGAGTCTTTCAAATCGAAAAAATTAAGAGGTCCGTATTTCTATCCGCGCAGAGTCTTTGTCTTGGGATTCTGTCGCTAAACAACAATTACAACTTCTCTGTTATTTTTTGCAACGTATAGATTCCAAAGGGATACTAGTATTTCGAAACACCAGCAACCAGTAACCACCCTTCATCCCCCCATCCTAATCCTCCAGTTAGCCGGATATAAATTGTTGAGGCGATTGCCGAGCAGGTTTACCCAGCCCAACGGATGGTGTTGATAGGTGACCAACGCAAAACCTTTGCGCCCTTCTCCGAGCATGGGTGTTTCTTTGCGCAGGTAGGCGAGGGCTTCGTCCAACGAAACTTCCAATTGAATAAACTGATCGGCTTGCAATTCGATGGAAAGCGCAGCCGCATGTTCGGGAATAAATTTGTCGTGCTTGAGGGTGGCGAGTGCTGTGCCTTTGGTGAGCACATTCAACTGCTGGCTCAGCCAATTGATTTCGGTAGCAAATGCTTCGGGCAACGCTACGATCAACTCGTTCAACTGAATCAGCAGATGCGGATGTATTAGCCAGTGGTTCAGTTGCTCGGCAGTTTTCTTCGCCAGTAGTGGCAACACATTCTTCGTACGAAACACGGGTAGGGCAGTGGCCTCGCGCTTGCGCACCACGGCCATAAAAAACCCTTCTCCTTGCACGAGGTGTGGATAGCAATGATACCCCACGATGTTGCCCACCACCGATTTTGTCACGCCCCAGCGCTCATCCATCGCAAGAGTAACAAACTCCACCTCTTTATTTTCGGCCAGCCACTTTAGGTTGCCTTCGTTTTCAATATCGTTGTAGGTGCAGGTGGAATAAATCAACAACCCATTCTCTTTCAACGCAGGCCATACATCCGCTAAGATGCGCTGTTGCCGTTGTGCGCAGAGCGCTACATTGTTCTCCGACCATTCCTGCATCGCCTCCGGATCTTTGCGAAAGAGTCCCTCGCCCGAACACGGAGCATCTACCACCATCACATCGAAGTAGCCGCTCAGGCGCTCAAAGTCTTTCGGGTCGTTGTTGCTTACGACTACGTTGGCATGTCCCCACTTTTGCAGATTCTCCGATAAGATAGAAGCACGCGAGCGAATTACTTCATTGCTCACCAATAGCGACTGTGCATTCATCATACTCAACAGGTGCGTGGACTTCCCTCCGGGAGCTGCACATAAGTCCAACACTCGAAGCGAGTGAGTGGAATCCGTGCATTGTGTAAATGCTTGTTCGATCAACATCGAACTTGCCTCTTGCACATAGTACGCACCTGCATGCAAGAGAGGATCTAAGGTGAACACGGGGCGCTCGGGCAGGTAATAACCGTGTTGCGTCCAGGATATTTTGGTAAAATCAGGTTGGTATCGCTTTCGCGGATTCGCACGAATACTCACAGGCGATGGATGCGCATGTGCTGCACGCAGGGCAGGCCATTGATCCGGCAGCGCAGATTGCATTCTGTTTTCAAAAGCTTCCGGAAAGTGCATTGGTCAAAAATAGGTCGGCAAGTTAAGCCATCTTATTCACCTCACCTACAATCCTCTCCACAAGAGAGGAAGACAAATGGAGCTTAACTTATTGCGTTAATCAAAAATATCAGATACACACCTGTAAAGCAACATCTTCTTAATGGACATCTCTAAAAATTCCGTATCCGGGGCTGACTAAAAAGTCGGCTGCTTTTGTTAGAAAAGCGAGCCGACTAGTACCTTTGTTTTGTCGAAGAACAAAAGTCATGAGTAAAGTTACAAGCAAAGCGGTATTTA
>VYLQ01000355.1_pt1 | contig 15925 bp, 17 predicted proteins | sample 5115351 | NCBI WGS metagenome assembly VYLQ01 (sample SAMN12291776, study PRJNA351875) | freshwater metagenome | isolation source: freshwater lake | place: USA: Michigan, Lansing Lake | collected 2013-08-14 | reverse complement strand
GGGAAAAACCGCCGTAAAAGGCTCTAATTCTTGATTTTTGGGGAATTGATCGACGTTAAAAAGTCCCCCGTCCGGCAATCCCGCACCCTGATTTCTGAGGTTGATAATGCAGCGGACTCGCGGTTTTAGGGTTTTACCGATTTCGTTGAGGAGAGTTTCGAGAGTGCCGTAGTAGGAGGTTTCTTTTACTGCTGCTTGGGAGGAGTGGATTTCTTGCAGGTTGCGAAAATAATTGACGAGGGGATTCATAAAAGTGGCAGGAACATCACCCAGTTAAGAATAATTACCCAGTTCCAACAGATGGCCGAATCTCTAATACATAGATTGCAAAGTTTTGTAATAACTGCATTGATTTAATCCATAGATTTTTTTAAAAGATTTATGAATGTAAAAACTATCTAATCCAGGAATCAACTTAACCCATATATATCCTTTTTCGATTAACAAGTTATGCAGAAATTTACTCGGTCTCTCGATAGTCATACTATTAAAAATATACTTGTCAAAGGGGAAATCTGCGAGAATTTTCGTTTCAGCACCCTCTACATCTATCGACAGGTAATCGATCACTCTGGGAGCTTGATTTTCCTCTAAGATATTCGCTAAAGTTTTTGTTCTTAACTTTCTAACTTCTACATTTTTCATGTTTTCTTTTTTTCGGTTATCAGTATCTTTATCGATAATTCCCCCATGAAGATCGTTGCAAATGAAATCAATTTCTTTCTCTTGATCATCCACACAAACATTCAAGCAAATAGCACTTCTATTTATTTTTAGCTGTTCAAAATATATCGGGTTTGCCTCAATACAAATCCCCGACCATTGATAGCATTTTTCTAATAAATAAGTGTTATTGATTTTTACCCCATCCGCAGAACCTATCTCGACAAAATACCCCTTCTCTTTGTGATCAAAGGCTTCATTAATGACCCAGTAGTCCTGTCCAGCTTGCGATAAACTTTTTCGAGTGGTAAGTCGCTTCTCCCGTAACATTTTATATAAAGAACTCTGTTTTAAAGAATCGGTGATATTTTGCGGCAATAACTTTTTAAAGCTATAGGCAGAATCCCCTAAAATCTTATTAATGTTTTGCATTTTTGTTTCTTACAGTTTTACGAAAAGTATATCCAAAGTTTCAGATATACTCTACTAAGCTTGTACTCTAAAACAAACATTTTTTGCCCTGAGTCCAGTCGAAGGGTGCATTATTAGCCCCAAACCATTCTATCATACTGCAATTACATTGTCAACTATAAATCAGACGTGTTTTTAGCTGTGCTTTGCTGTTCTATACTGGTCGGCCTTTCATCTCTCGGGTTTACCGAGAGATGAAAGGCCGACATTTTAGGTAAATATTTAGTAAGCAGAAATTAATCATCGATCGCCGTTATTAATCTTAAGTAACAGTGAAAAGTTCTAACGGATTGGGTTAAGATCGAGACGTAACCCGAAGAAAATTGCAACGGGAATCGGTAGAAACCCCCCGGTGGGTTATTAACGGAAATTTTTTTACTGGCAATCCCTATGAACTATCATCCACCCTCACAGCCCCTGCCCGCCCCCTGTATTATTGACTCTGGCGTGGTAATCGCTAAAGAAGATATGCGTCGTCTCCTCGATGATCTCGGACGAGTTCGCTACATCCACAGCCTCGAAGGGGTGATTCAGAGTGAAGGGGAGGGATGGATAGTGGAAGTTTTCGCCGATTATCAGCAAAGCACCCTAGTCGCTAACTACAGTCTTTATCTCAATACCTATAGCTTCGATTATCTGCGTCTAACCCGCTCTCCCGACGGTGAAACCTATTTTGATCTGATCCAAGACAATCGGCAATTACGGCTGATTCCCCTGAGTAATCCACTGCAAGACCCCGAGATGAAAGCCCGTCTCAATGCTGATACCCTCGAAGCCATGGTTACTCAGGTACTTTCTGCTAAGTGGGATGTGCAGTTTGAAGACGAAGACGACAACGATTGCCCCTTTTAGGCAGCGAGCAAAAATACTGGTTACTGGTTACTGATAACTGGTTACTGATAACTGATAACTGATAACTGAAACAGTGGGATTTTCCTTTGAATTAATCGCTCGGTGTCCCCAAACTGGTGCGCGGGTTGGGGTTTGGCATACTCCCCACGGACCGGTAGAAACACCCCGTTTTATGCCCGTGGGAACTTTGGCCACGGTGAAAGGTTTGACCCCCGCTCAAATCGCCAGCACGGGGGCGCAAATGATTCTCGCTAATACCTATCACCTGCATCTGCAGCCTGGAGAAAGTATTATCGAGAAAGCGGGAGGTTTACACGAGTTTATGGCGTGGAATCAGCCAATATTAACAGATTCGGGTGGATTTCAGGTATTTAGCCTCAGTCAACTGCGGCAAATTAAAGAATCGGGAGTCACCTTTCGATCGCCCCGGGACGGTAGAATAATCGAAATTACGCCAGAAAAATCGATTCAGATTCAAAATGCCCTCGGTGCTGATGTGATTATGGCCTTCGATGAATGTCCCCCCACGGGAGTCAGTCATGAGACCATGAAAGCATCCATAGAACGCACCTATCGCTGGTTAGAGCGCTGTCTGAGGGCCCATCAACGACCCCAAGAACAGGCTTTATTCGCCATAGTCCAGGGGGGAATCTATGAGGATTTACGGGCAGCGGCGGCGGAATCTTTAGTAAAACTCGATTTACCCGGTTATGCTATCGGTGGCGTGAGTGTGGGGGAAGAAACGAGCCTAATTCATCGCATTGTCCAGATAACTGCCCCTTTACTCCCCGAAAATAAACCCCGTTACCTGATGGGAGTGGGAACCTATCGAGAAATGGCCAAGGCGATCGCTAGTGGCATAGATCTGTTTGATTGCGTCATTCCCACCCGTTTTGGTCGCCATGGCACGGCTTTGGTGCGGGGGGAGCGTTGGAACCTCAAAAATGCCCGTTTTAAGGAGGATTTCGCCCCTTTAGACGAGACTTGTCCCTGTTACACCTGTCAACAGTTTAGTCGTGCCTATCTGAATCATTTAATTAAATCGGGGGAAATGTTGGGTTATATTCTCTTATCTCTGCACAATATCGCCGAATTAATCAGATTTACCCGTGAAATTCGTCAATCTATCCTAGGAGGGACTTTTGCCCAAGATTTTGCCCCTTGGCTTGAGGATGCCGTAGATGTTACCCCAACGTGATAAAATTTCAGGAAACGTTTGAAAATTTTCTTGTCAAGGTAGATAGAGAGATGGAAACTGCACTTTTGTTCGCCAAATTGCCGGAAGCATACCAAATTTTCGACCCCTTAGTCGATGTCTTGCCCCTGATTCCCCTATTTTTCCTCTTGCTGGCCTTTGTTTGGCAAGCATCCGTCGGTTTTAAATAAATCGACCCTTAATTATCAGTTATCAGTGAGCAGTTATCAGTGAGAAGTTATCAGTTATCAGTGAGCAGTTATCAGCTTCTGAAGGCAAGAGGCAACAGGCAAGAGGCAAAAGACAGAATCTGACAATTTTCCTACCTAAAAAGAAGGTTAGAGACTAAGCACATCAAAGCTTTTAGCTTAACCAATTAGGTCTGAGATTCAGCCCTTGTTATCGGATTTGAGTTTTAAGTGAAGTAAGATCTTTTCACTGATTACTGTTTACTGATTACTGATAACTGAAAAAGCTCCCCAGATTAAAACAAAGTCCCGGTTAAATCAGCACCGGTTAAGTCCACATCTTCTAAAATTGCCCCGCGCAAATCCGCATAACTGAGATCCGCACCCCGGAAACTGGCCCCGGTGAGATCGGTAATAAATCCGTCTCTTTCGGGACTAGCACGAAAATTAACCCGGCAAAGTCGGCAATCAGCCAAATTGGCTCGATATAACAGGGAGCCGCTCAGATTAGCATAGTTGAGATCGGCTCCGCAAAAGTTAGTTTTGCCTAAGTCCGTGCGTTGGTCGGAAGTGGAGCGAAAATCCGTATCAATTAATACGGCCTGCTGGAGATTAGCACTATTGAGATTAACACCGTTTAAGACGGCTTTGGTTAAATAAGTGGCTTCTAAATTGGCTTCGATCAGATTAGCTCCGCTTAAGTCCGCATCGCGTAAACAAGCTCGATAAAAGTCCACTTGACTTAAATCTGCTCCCCAGAGAATCGCCTCACTTAAATCCGCTTCTCTCAGCAGCGATCGCGAAAGTCCTATCTTTCCTAACCGGGCCTGTCGCAGATCTGCACGGCAAAAATTGACTCCTGGGAAAGTACCTGAATTTTCCCCCCGATCACCCCTAGCCAAGGCACTTTTTGATGGGAAAAAAGTCTAAAAGTATTATCCAACAAGGTTTTTAGATTTATTCAGCAGACCCTAGTTAAGTCGCCTTCCCGCAAATTAATCCCCCGAAAATCTCTTTCTCCCTCCCGATAGCGTTGACAAAGTTCTTCTAGGAGCATGAAAATTTTTACCTATCATAATTAACGCAAAATGTCAAGGGTTTAGGGATTTTTATTTAGGGAGATGGAAAGCCGGCAGACTCTCGAATTCTCGGGCCCGTTGACGCATTTGCTGACTAATGCGATCGCAAACCACCTGACAGAGATCATAGATGACGGGGTCGGTAATTTGATAGTAAACGCTGACTCCTTGGGGTTGCCGCGAGATAATTCCCGCTTGGGTTAAAGCTTTCAGGTGTTTGGAGAGATTGGCCTGACCTAGTCCGGTAGCTTCAGCGATTTCTTTACCATTCATCGCGCCTAATTGCAAGCAACTGAGAATCTGTAGGCGACTGACTTCCGACAGGACTTTGAAATAGTCCGCCACCGAAGCGAGGACAACGCTAGAGGTTTGGGGGGAGAAACTGTCTAACATAGGTAGGTAATAAAGTGACCAGTTAAAAAGGCTGACAATAGGTGATCGTTTAAAACTTTATAACTATTGACTACTATAGTTTAACTGGAAAGGTAACTAGGGTTTGCGGCAAAAAGTTTTTCCTAGGGGTAGGGTGTGGGGTGTAGGGTGTGGGGTGTGGGGTTTTACCAGTTTTGAGGTGGCCAATTACCTAATTTTCAGGGAAAAAGTGCCTAAATTTCCCCCCGATCACTCCCATATCCAGCACTTTTTGATTGACAAAAGGTCTAAAAGTGTTACCCAACAAGGTTTTTAGCTTTATTCAGCAAAGTGTAACTAGAGTCTAGTCGGCAAACTCGATCGAGATTGGGTCATTCAGGAATCTACTGCTGCAAGAGTGCCTTCTAACTCCACCAACAGACTTTTTCAGCAAACCCTAATTATCACCGAGCATGGTACTGATTAACTGCCGGACCGTAGTGCTAGGATGGTTCTCTAAATTGCTTGGTAAAGCCCATTCTGAGTCAAGATAGGACATCTTCAGTAAATCTCTCACTTGTTTTGATTTAGCTTGTCCTGTACTTTGAGCAACCCCAAAAGCTTTATAAAGTTCTGTGGCCGAAATGTGGGGATTTTGGCTAGGATCGAAGAGAAAATTGACCATTCCTAGGGCGTGAGTAATGCCAGCAGCCCAGGAATTGGCTTTACCTTTTTCTAGGGGAGAGGGACGCTTACGAGCTAAAGTTGCGGTTAATTGGCGAATAAGTTGGGCGTATTCTTCATTAAGATATTTAGCGGCAAATTTATCAGTAATATCGATAATTTCTTGATATTTTGCCTGCATTGCCTTGGGAACATTTTCCGATTTAGGAACAGCTGGAGGCGTTTTTTTCGATGTTGCTGCCGCTTGCTGTTTGGCGCGTTGTTCAGCATTATATTTTTCTTGAAAAGCTGTTAAACCCTCCTGACTGGTGATATCAAAACCCTGCTGATGCGCTTGTAACAAGAGATTTTTCATAAAACCGCCACTGCTGGGATTGTTCATCAGTTGACCAAAGCGATCGCCTAATTGTTCTAAATATTTAATAATAGCCTTAGCCTGAGTTAATTTATATTCTCGTCCCAAAAATTGCCAAAAACTAATTAATTCAGGGATAGCATCTTCGGTTTCCGTCGGATCGAGGATAGTAATTTTGCGTGGTAAAATCTTTTCCATTAAGATTTGCACATCTGCCTTAGTCATGGTAGCAAGGGTATAACCTTCATAGAGATAGCCCAACTCGATCAAGGTAGCAATCCAACCACCACCTTCTTGTTTTTCTTGATAATAGACCTGTCCTTCTGGAGAATTGATATATTCTTCGATCGCTCCAGTAATATAATCTTCTAGTAAGGGTTCGGCTTCATCGTAGTCTAAATTATCTAATTGTCGGATATTAAAAGTCATAACTGTAGGTTTTCCTCCCAGGCTTTCCTTTAATTTTAGGAGATTAGCTGACCGACAGCCAAACTGACGCTAAAATAGTCTTTGCTGTCCGGGGTTGTTGCTTGCTCCTGACGGTAGTTGTAACCGGTAACTGAACATGACTTCGATTCGTCAACTGCATCAACAACTCGTTAATAAAGAAAAAACAGCCGTCGAAATCGCCACAGAATTTATCGCTCGTATTGAAGCGATCGAACCACAAGTAAAAAGCTTTCTCCATTTAACTCCGGATTTAGCCCTCGCACAAGCCCAAAAAGTGGACGAGAAAATAGCTAGAGGTGAATCTCTGCATCTGTTGGCAGGTATTCCCATCGCATTAAAAGATAATCTCTGCACCAAGGGTATCCCCACCACCTGCGCTTCTCGGATTTTAGAGAATTTTGTCCCCCCCTACGAGTCCACCGTTACCCAAAAATTACGGGATTTAGGGGCAGTTATCGTCGGTAAAACTAATTTAGACGAGTTTGCCATGGGTAGTTCCACGGAAAACTCTGGTTATCACGTTACTGCTAATCCTTGGGACTTATCCCGGGTGCCGGGAGGCTCTTCCGGGGGTTCGGCTGCGGCTGTGGCCGCTCAAGAATGCGTGGTCGCTCTAGGATCGGATACGGGGGGATCAATTCGTCAACCGGCTTCGTTTTGTGGCGTTGTCGGGCTAAAACCGACCTATGGCTTGGTTTCTCGCTTTGGTTTAGTGGCTTACGCTTCTTCTCTCGATCAGATCGGTCCCTTTGGTCGTACAGTGGAAGATGCGGCGATTTTATTACAAGCGATCGCAGGTTACGATCCCCAAGATTCTACCAGTCTCAATCTGCCGATTCCCGACTATAGCCAATTCCTGAAAACCAGTTTAAAAGGGTTAAAAATTGGCGTAATTAAGGAAACTTTCGGGGAAGGTTTGGATCAGGTGGTTGCCGAGGCAGTTAATCAAGCTTTAGAGCAGTTAAAGGCTCTCGGTGCTACGATTAAAGAGATTTCCTGTCCCCGTTTCCGTTACGGATTGCCCACCTACTACATTATCGCCCCCTCGGAGGCATCGGCGAATTTAGCCCGTTACGATGGGGTTAAATACGGTATTCGGGAAGATGCCGATAGTTTGATTGATATGTACACCAAGACTCGCGCTCAGGGTTTTGGTGCGGAAGTTAAGCGCCGGATTATGTTGGGAACCTATACCCTCTCGGCGGGTTATTATGATGCTTATTACCTGAAAGCACAAAAGGTGAGGACTTTGATCAAAGAGGATTTCGATCGAGCTTTTCAATCGGTAGATGTGTTAGTTTCTCCCACTTCACCGACCACAGCCTTTAAAGCCGGGGAAAAAACGGCGGACCCTCTGAGTATGTATTTATCGGATTTAATGACTATTCCCGTCAATTTAGCTGGTTTACCCGGGTTAAGTCTTCCCTGCGGTTTTGATGGGCAAGGTTTGCCGATCGGTTTACAATTAGTCGGTAATGTGCTGCGCGAAGATCAATTATTTCATGTCGCCCACGCCTACGAACAGGCTACCGATTGGCACAAACGTCAACCATCTTTTACAAATTGATACAATTGCCGATGGCTATCTTTTGCCGGTAGCCATCAAGTAAAAATCGGCAACCACGAAAATCTCGCAAGTCTTCTTTTAATTGGGGAAAAGTTACCGAAAAAGCTGTTACTTCGTCAACCCATTCTAACAGCAAAACGCAGCGGCGACAGATAACCTTGAACTCAGCACCAGTAGTTCTCGTTCGTCCACCGCGTTGGGTTTGTCATGGGCGACGTTCATGATGCGTCTCTACTAAAAACACGGCTAAGGTCGAAGCTGCTCCTACCGCGAGTTTTGCGTGTCGAGAACCTAGACCTTTTGCTTTTGAATCCTTACCATGTCCTGTACCGTAACTGTTCCTTAATTCAGCGATACCGTTCGTGATTGCAGCTAAGTTATTTAAAATTACCTTTATACTATCTGCGGCTTTAGCTTCGTTTGGAATATCATCTGGAGTAAGCTTGAGTTCTTTAACTGTTTGCTGTACTTTTTCCCTGAAAATTAGGTAGTTGACCACCTGAAAATCGGTAAAACCCTACACCCCACACCCCACACCCCACACCCTACCCCCAGGAAAAACTTTTTCAGCAGACCCTAACTAGCTTTGGCAACTCTGGGGTACTACTTAGCGATTGACCTCTTTCACGCAAAATAGTTTTACAGATAGTTTCGATTAACTCCTTAGCTGTACCTATAGCTAAACTTGGATCATTATTAACCGCACTCTCTATACGTTTGATTTGATCTAAAACATAATTTGTGTCTGTACCATTAAACTTTTGTTTCAAATCTTCAAGATTTGATTCAACTGAAAGTTGAATTCTTGTTGCTTTATATACAGCCTGTCCAGATGGTTGTTCCTTGAGTACAATTTGGTAACCTGCATCGTACAGCAATTGATTGTATGCTTGTGCTAAACGCTGTATCTCTTCTGTATCACTTCGGACGAAAGGATGAATTGTTTCGCATAGAAAGTGTAAAAACATCTCGTCATCACATTTCAATAAATTGAATCTTGGATCATCGAAAACCCAATCGCTATCCCAATCATCATTGTTGACACGATGCTTCCAGATATCTCCTTGAGCATTCTTAAATCTAGGGTCAGTAGAAGGTATCGTTTCAAGGTCGAATAGGCGACCTAAAAACTTTGTCTCTTCTAGACGGCCTGCCCAATGATACTCACTAAATAAATCAATAATATCTCGACGAGTAGCCCTTGTAATTTGCATAAGTAAGTTTATTTAACTAGGGTTTGCAGCAAAAGATGCAAGGTTTTGAACCACGATTCTCTCAAAATCTTGCACCTGTTTCGCTCGTAAAGCCCCAAAACCCTTACTTTGCATACATTTCACATTTATTCAGCCAGCCCTAACTATAGAAGCAGCGTATGACTATATATTATACTGACATTTTCCGTATAATCAACTACTATAGAGCCAAAAACAACAACTTTCTGGATAATCACTCCCTAGAAGGAAAACAATTAATTCCACGGATTAGAGAAGAATTACCTAAGGTCAAACAACAGCAAGAACTTTTAGAATTGATAGAGACAATCTTGGTTTATAAGTTACCCCAAGTCAGTAGAAAGGAGATAGAAGCGATGTTTAGTTTAAGCGATTTAAAACAAACTAAACTGTATCAGGAAGCTTTAGAAGAAGGCGAATTAGCGGCAAAATTAGCCTCTATTCCTCGTTTATTGGCATTAGGATTGAAGGTTGAACAGATAGCACAAGCTTTAGAATTAGAGATCGAACAGGTTAGACAAGCGACTCAAAGGGAATAGGAAAAGTTCAAACTGATCCCAGTTTAACAATGGTTTTCCAATCTAGATCGCTATCAATCAACAGTCAATTATTCTCCGAACTTTGATAAATTAATATAATTTCTGGGGTCTATCTATTTAGCGATCGAGGTAGCTAGATTAGGACTATTGGGGTTAATATCAATAGTCTGGGTTGTCGGAATAATGATTAAGTCCAAATCTTTCCTTGGGATAGCGCCAAGCAATACTTGATCCCCCATCACCAAAGCACCGACGAAACCGACGCGGTTTTTGAAACGAATTTCGATCGGCCCAACGTAGGGAACCAACGGGAACCATCGGCTAAAATTACCTCCTTGCGATCGATTTCAGTTAATTTTAACTGAATTTGAATATGTGCAGGAATGCAGAGATGCAAGGCTCCCGTATCAGCCAAGGCTGGGGTTTCTAGAGGCGATAGGGAACGATCAACGGGGTTAAGCTGGATAGAACGTAGGTTGGGTTGAAGCATGAAACCCAACACCCGCATGGGTTACGGAGTGCGCTAACCCATCCTACAAATTACAATCTCGGTTTCAGAACAGTCCACTGGGTTACGGGGGCCATTGCTTTCCAACCTAAAAATTTACCGACAGGTTCGGCTTTTTCAATACCAATCCGCAGCAGTTCCCCTCCTAATTTACTATGCCATTGCAAGAGGACTAATTCGCTTTCAATTGTAACAGTGTTGGCAACAAGACGACCCCCGGGGCGCAGGGCTAACCAACAGGTTTCCAATAGGTGGGGTGTGGTGATACCGCCACCAATAAAAATAGCGTCCGGTGGCGGTAAATCTTTCAGGGCGCTCGGTGCGATTCCGGCGACGATTTGCAGATGGGGCGTTCCCAAGGCGGCGGCATTATCGGCAATGTATTGTAATCTGGTGGGATGATGTTCGATCGCAATAGCCTGGCAACGGCGATCGCTACGCAGCCACTCAATGGCAATGGAACCACAACCCGCTCCCACATCCCAGAGCAATTGTCCGGGTAGGGGAGCCAATGTACTCAGAGTGATAGCACGAACTTCTCTTTTTGTCAACTGTCCGTCATGATGGTAAGCAGAATCCGGCAGTCCGGGAAGGCGCGGCGCCCGGGTAGGAGGATGGGAGGAGATACAGCTAATGGCGATGACATTTAAATCTGCCAGATATGTAAACTGCCAATCGTTGGCGATGCCTTGGATGTGGCGTTCCTGGGTTCCCCCTAGATGTTCTAAAACCGTGATGGGACTTTCGCCAAAACCTGCCTCGGTTAGAAGCCGAGCAGCGATCGCAGGAGTCTGGGCATCGGCACTCAGTACCAGCAGTTTAGCGCCGGGATAAAGCACTCCATTCAACCAAGCCGGAGGACGACCACACAAACTCAAAGTTTCCACTTCACTCAGGGACCAACCCAAACGACTACAGGCAAGACTAAAGCTAGAAGGAGAGGGAATAATCGTCATTTCCTCAAGGGGAATCTGACGGGTGAGAGTGACACCAATCCCGTAGCACATAGGATCACCACTGGCCAAAACACAGACGGATTGACCACGACGGCGGATGATCTCGTTAACAGAGTCTTGAATGGGAGAAGTCCAGAGCAGTTTTTGCCGTTGATCCTCTGGGGGTAACATTGCCAGATGACGTTCACCACCGACAATAACTGATGCTAAAGAAAGCAGACTTCGCCCGACTGAACTTAACCCTTCTAAGCCATCTTCACCAATTCCTATGATCGATAGCCATTTCGACTTACAATTGCGATCCGCCATGTTTAAAAAATTTTTTGGTTGTTGCTTAATCAAAGTATGATCTTGGTTTTCTGGTTGATTCTTAATGACATATTTTACCTCAAGAAAAAAGGGGTCTTAGGGGTTTAAAAAAAAACGATTAACTTTAATATCACCAGCATCGATCATAGCATTATCAACATCTGTATTTTTCACAGAAGGATAAGCAGAATTTTTCACAGAAGGATAGACAGATGAAAAGTGGTGCTTATCTTTTATCATTAGTTGAAGTCTTACCCGTAAACCGACAGGCGATGTGGGATATCCTGCATAGCCTTCTGTAAATTCAGGCTGAAAAATAAAGCGACCATCCGCATCGGTGATACTCTCTTTGGTCAAGCCCTCGCCTATATTAGTATATCTCACCTTAGCTCCTGGAATTGGTTTTCCTGTTGACTCTTCGATAAACCGTCCCTTAATCCCCGGCGCAGAAATTAATTTTGAGCTACAACTACTGACCAATAACATCAAGGGAGCTAATAAGGTAATTATCAGTTGTTTGGAAGGTATGTTCATATTTATATCCGATGAAATAATGACACATTTTACTCCAAGAAAAAAGGGTGTTAGGGTCTTAGAAATACCTCATTGACTTTAAGATCACCAGCAGCAATGACGGCATTATTAGTATCGGTATTTGTGACGTAAAAACGGCTGTCTGACCAGTTGTGCTTATCTCGTATAAGTAGTTCAAGGCGAACGTGCAGTGCTAGTGGTGAGGTTGGATAACCTGCATAACCATAAGTAAATTCAGGCTCAAACAAAAAATAACCCTCTGCATCTGTAGTACCTTGTTTAGATAAGCCATCTGCTACATTAGTATAATCAACCTTAGCTCCGGCAATTGGTTTTCCTGTTGACTCTTCGATAAACCGTCCCTTAATCCCCGGCGCAGAAATTAATTTTGAGCTACAACTACTGACTAATAATATTAATGGAGCTAATAAGGTAATTGTCAGTTGTTTAGGAAGTAGTTTCATGTCTATCTCCGATGAAGAAATGATACAGCAAAAAATCCGAGAGGAACTAATAAACTGAGTAAAGAACTTGATTCAGGAATGGGTTGATTAAATGGAAATAGTTGAGCATTATTAACGGTAAGAGCCGATGACTGGTCAAAACTGCCAACATCAACATCAAAAAGAATGACAGTATCGTTCCCGCGTGAACCAAATTTCAGATAGCCATCCGCAATCGGATTAGAACCTCCATATCCAAGACTATTAAGTAAGGCAGTAAATACAATATAGTCTATGCCCACTTCAAAATCTTTGATCACATCTCCTGCATCTCGGATACTCTGATAAACAAATTGATCGTGACCTTGGTTTCCTGTAAGGTTATCAGCCCCTAAACCCCCCATGAGAATATCATCAAGATCCGTTCCCGTAACTGTATCTCGACCCGAAGTTCCCAAGAAGGGATCGACAGTAATATTAACGCTGGCAGTGCTAGTTTCTCCTTGACTATCGCTTATACTGTAATCAAAGCCAGCTTGACCAATAAAGCCAGCCAACGGCGTAAAAATAACGTTTGAGCCATCCAACTCGACGCTGCTATTACTGGGATTACTAACACCTGTAAGATTGAGACTGTCACCCAAATCTGGGTCAGTATCATTACTTAAAAGAGTAGCAACGGGAATAATTAAAAGGGTATTTTGCGTCCCTGTTGCCCCATCATTAACGGCTTGGGGCGGTTGGTTAGTGGTAGAGATTACAGTAATACTTACCGTTGCCGTGCCACTATCTGTACCGTCGCTAATCGTATAAGTAAAGCTATCAATACCACTAAACCCAGTTGCCGGAGTATAAAGCAGTTTGTCATCAGTGAGATCGCCTTGAGTCCCGTTTTCATCTCGGCTGACTGTACCGCCCTGACTGGAAGTTTGGTTAAAAGAAGTCAGAGAAAGGGAGTCACCTTCAATATCACTGTCATTGGCAAGGATATCTAAGGTAAGGGGCGTATTTTGAGCGGTGGTTGCCGTGTCAGCTTGGGCAACAGGCGCATCATTGACTGACGTGATGGCTAATGTAATAATTTGTGAAGTTGTACCCCCTTGACCATCACTGACGGTATAACTAAACGTTCCCGCCGTACCATTGGCATTAGCAATCGGAACAAAGACTAAACTGGTTAATTGCTGTGGTGTTAAAACATCCCCTGTATTAACTAAGTTATTTCCTAAGAAAATTTGACCTTTTGTGCTATCAGGAATTATTTCTACTGTTATGGTTAAGCTATCATCATTCCCATCGGTTGGCGTAGAAATATTGAGGGAAGTAGAAGAAGCATCTTCTAAAACCGTTAAGGTTTTGTTTACTTGCACAATCGGAGCGACATTTTGAACATCGATCAAAACAGAAGTTTGATCATCTTCATTGGGGTCATTATTATTGGGAATAGAATCAAGGTCTGCTTCAAAAACTGCCGTAACTTGAGCCGTATTCGTAAGAGATTGACCCCCATTTACTTGTGCAGTAAGGGTCAGAGTACGGCTAAGATTATCTCACATATTACCGACATCCCAGATGCCTGTGTTGCTGTCATAAGTCCCCTGTTCAGCAACGACAGAAATAACCGCTAAGTCTAAGGGCAAAACATTGGTCACTTGAATATTACTAGCGACCCCAGGACCGATATTAGTAAGGGTTAAGGTTAAGGTAATTTCATCCCCAATCGCAGGATTAGAATTATTAACCGTTTGAGTCAGTTCTAAATCGATCTCCGCGGGGGCAATTGAATTAACCGCTTGTGTGCCAGCAATTAAGTTATCGAGGGGATTCGCATCTGACTCATTACTGGTTACAATTGTTGTACTATTGAAATTACCAGCAGCGATCGAGGAAAGGGTCAAATCGATTGTTGCACTTTCACCACTACTGAGAGTACCGACATCAGCAGTAATAATTCCATTGAAAAAGGTAATTGGATTGGTATCAGTCCGAATTGAACCTGTCCCGATGAAAATACCCTGATTAGCTGAACTCAACCCACTATCTACTGCTTGGGAAATAATATTATTAGGTTCACTCAAAACAACCTGATTGGTAGAACCTCCACTTCCTACTTGAATTTCGAGAGTATAGCCACCTGATGAAGAACTTAAGTCTCCACTACCATTAATAAAGGGATCGTAAAATAAATTTGACCATCCACTAACACCAACGTAATAAGTCCCAGAAACCGAAGCCGTAAAATCGATATAAGAATCTAATGGAAATGGAGTTCCAAAATCAATATCATTCTCTGCTAATTCATTCCAGGCTGAATCGAATAAACGTAGCACAGAATCTAGCGGTGAACCTAATTCTTGAGCATCAAGATCGAGAATGACTCGTTCCCCTGCATCTAATTCAAACTTGATGATATCTACCAAATTTGATGGCTGTTCTGGTAGATTACTAGAAAAACTGATCACATTAACCGTCGAAGGTAATTGTTCTGTAAGAATAACCCCTGTTGCTGTGGCAGAACCATTGTTAGTAACCGTTAAGGTGTAACTGTAGGGAGTGTTAATATTAACTTCACCTGAACTATCAGTACGAGTTACCACTAAGTCTGGAAGTGCGGTTGCAGTGACTTCAGTTGCTAAAAGTGCGACATTATTGGTTAGATCAGGATCATTGGTTTCACTTGAAACGCTGGTATTAGAGATGATTGTTCCCGTTAATAGTGTAGGAGCGATCGCCATTACTTCTATTATTTGACTTTCACCCGATGGGAGATCCCCAATATCGAAAGTAAAAGCATTGTCGCTCTGTTGAGAGGGGGTAAGACTGGCAGAAACAAAAGTAACAGGTTCTTGTAATATTTCTGTAATTGTCACCCCTTGCGCCGTAACTGAGCCATTATTAGTGACTTGAATGGTGTAGGTAAAGGTTTCTCCTAATTCAACCGAGCTTATACTAGCGGTTTTAGTAACCGACAAATCGGCCTCTACCTCTACGACAGGTTTTAATAGAACTTGTCCTTTGGCGTAGCTAAAAACAGGAGAATGGGTTTCATCAGAAATTTGAGCATAGATAAAATAATCTTTTAGGGGAATATTTTCGGTATTCCAAACAAAGCTTCCTTGTCCATCAGTTTCCGCTAATCCATCAGCGATCAAGACACCATCAAATCCTTGATTGTCCGTGTCGTAGAATAAGCTAATGGTTGCTTCTGAGTCAGCATCAAAGGCATTCCATTCAATGGTTACTTCGGTGTCACTGACATTAGTGGATGGGGCGGTAATTTTGATGCTAGGGGTTGTTGAATTGCCAGAAATAAAGATATCCCCTGCACTCAAGTTAGGTGCGCCTGTTAGAATAGCAATCTGTTGTTGAGGTGCAGCACCATTGCCATCAGGATCGAAGAACAGATTTCCAGTAGCTGGATCATAGATAAATCGGTCATCGAAAATTTGGGTCTGAAACCCCGTCGTTCTACGACGGCTTTACCGTTAAATACTAGCGCATTTACCAAATATATGCTAAAATGTGAGGTATGGAAAAAGCCTATTCGTT
>VYLQ01000202.1_pt1 | contig 16099 bp, 4 predicted proteins | sample 5115351 | NCBI WGS metagenome assembly VYLQ01 (sample SAMN12291776, study PRJNA351875) | freshwater metagenome | isolation source: freshwater lake | place: USA: Michigan, Lansing Lake | collected 2013-08-14 | reverse complement strand
GAATCGGAGACGACGTTTTGGTCTGAGATTTAATTTAATCGCTGGCATTTACAACTACGAACTTGCTTTAGGCTATCATCAAGTAGCTGAATAAGACTTTTGCAGGAGGTCTAACCTCTCACCGTTGAAACTGTCACCTCCACCAATCACGGAACCCTCAATCTTGCTGCTGATGGTTCATTTACCTACACCCCCAATGCGGATTATGTGGGGACAGATAGCTTTACCTATCGCGTTTTTGGTGCAGATGCTTTAGTCAGTATTTCAACCGTGAATTTCACCATCAATAATGCTAATAACGACACGCCAACTAATATTAAACTAACTAATTCTAACATCAACGAAAACAGCCCCAATAATACCATTATTGGACAAATTAGCGTTAGTGACCCAGACCCCAATGATACCCATACCTTGACCTTAATTGATGATGCTGGGGGACGCTTTAAACTCGTTGGGACTCAATTACAAGTCGCTAACAGTAGTTTACTTGATTATGAAACAAATACCAGTCATAACATCACCATTAAAGCCACTGATGCAGGTAATTTAAGTTTACAAAAAGACTTGACAATTAACCTAATTAATGTTAATAAAGCCCCGACAAATATCCAAGTGAGCAAGAACACTATTGAAGAAAATAGCCTCAATGGAACAGTAATTGGTACTTTGAATACCACTGACCCTGATGCTAATAATACCTTTACTTACAGTTTAGTTGATAATGCGGGTGATCGTTTTGCCATTAATGGTAATCAATTAATAGTCGCTGATGGTAGTAAATTAGATTACGAAACAAATCAGAAGCATACTATCACCATTCGGACGCAAGATCAAGGCGGATTAACCTACGATAAATCTTTTGATATTAACCTAATTGATGTGGCTGATTCTAGTGTAATTGCTTTCAGTCAAGCTAATTATTCTGTCAAAGAAGACGGTACACCTATCATCGAAATTACCCTAACCCGTAACATTAACACTCAGGGAGAAGTCAGCGTTACTGTGACTCCCAGCAATGGCACAGCAACCGCACCTTACGACTACAATAACGCACCTATTACGGTGACATTTTTAGATGGTGAAACCAGCAAGAAAATTGCTATACCTATTGTCAAAGATACCGCTTATGAAGGTAACGAAACCCTCAACCTAACCCTCAGTAATCCCACGAATGGCGCAACCATTGGCACACAAAAAACAGCGACTTTAACTATTGTTGATACTCCTATTACTTATTACCTAACCACCCCGACAACTTGGACAGATGCACAGGCACAAGCGCAAGCAATGGGAGGTAATTTAGTTACCATTAATGATGCAGCAGAAAATCAATTTTTAGTTAATGCTTTTGGTGGCAATGAATCATTCTGGATAGGATTTACTGATGCAGGACAAGAAGGAAATTGGCAATGGATTAATGGCGAACCTGTTATCTATACCAATTGGAATCCAGGTGAACCAAATAATTATAAAAATGAAGATTATGGAGCAATGAATTGGTGGATTGGTGGGTGGAATGATTTCCCAAACTATACTTCTGCCAATGATTCAAATGTGCCATCAGCTATACGAGGAATAGTCGAAGTTCTCAATGGAACATCTACTATTTCTGTTAGTGACACAACCATTAATGAATCCCAAAATCAAGCAACTGTAACAGTTCAATTAACAGGAATTAGTCATCAAGCTTTTACTGTTGATTACAGTACCAATGACGGAACAGCTAAAGCAGTACAAGACTATACGACTGTTAGTGGAAAATTAACTTTTAATGCAGGAGAAAGCGTTAAAACTATCACTATTCCTATCAATAATGACTCTAATTATGAAGGAAATGAAACCTTTACCCTTAATCTATATAATCCTACAGGTGGGGCAGTTTTAGGACAAAGTAATGCCACAATCACTATTATTGATAATGATGTCCCCCAACCTGGAACTTTAGCCTTTAGTAATGCTCAATTTAGTGTCAATGAAGATGGTACGCCTATTGTAGCAGTTAAAATTAATCGCACTAATGGAACAGATGGACAAGTTAGCGCAACTATTAACCTAAATAATAATACTGCAACAGCACCCAATGACTACAATAATAACCCGATTACGGTTATATTTGCTAATGGTGAAACATCGAAAACGATTACTATTCCAATTGTTTATGACATTCAATTTGAAGGTAATGAAACTCTCAATTTAACGCTAACAAATGCTACAAGTGGCGCAACCATTGGCACACAGGATAAAGCAACTTTAACGATAGTTGACAACGAAATTAATCAGGGAATCACCCTTGATGAAGGACAAACAAACCTGATTGATAATACTGTCCTCAAAGCTGTCGAAACTAATAAGTTACCTACTGACATTATTTATACCTTAACGGATTTACCTGATAATGGTCAGTTAATTCTCAATAATCCCGTTGGTAAAGCATTATCATTTGATGGAGTTAATGATTATATCGCTTTAGGTAATCCAAGTTCCTTACAAATTACTGGCAATCAAACTCTTGAACTATGGATTAAACCAACTCATTTTAATTACAGACAAAATCCATTTAATAAAGCTTGGGGAGGCGAGGGAACTCTTACTCTTGAAGGAAACGTCAGTTGGGCAGCCAATGGGACTGTTAATTACTATTATGGAGTTACTGGTACTGACTGGGGTAGTGGTGGAATAAATTATCAAGGATTTAATACCAATCAAAGTCTAAATATTAATCAGTGGTCTCATCTTGCAGTTGTCAGAGATTTTAACAATCAAAAACTTAGTTGGTATATAAATGGAGTAAAAGTTAATGAAACATATACGATATTTAATTCAGCAACGCCGAGTAATAATCCTATCTATATAGGGACAGGATATACAAATTATTTTAATGGCTTGATTGATGAAGTCCAAATCTGGAATAAAGCCAGAACTCAAGCTGAAATTCAAGCTGACATGAATCGTCAATTAACGGGTAATGAAACTGGATTAGTCGGTTATTGGAACTTTAATGAAGGTTCAGGAAATATAGTTACAGACTTAACTAATAATCATAATAATGGTACGGTTTATGGTGCAACTTGGACAACAGGGATTGTTCCTACCAGTAATACTTTAAAACTAGGTGATACTTTCACCCAAGCTGACTTAGATAATGGTTTATTAACCTATCAACATAACGGTAGTGAAACCACATCGGATAACTTTAAATTTACCGTCACTGATGGAACAATAACTTCTAGTGAAACAGCTTTTAACATTACCGTTAATAACGTTAACGAAGCACCGACAGCGATTCAACTCAGTAATACCAACATCCAAGAAAATAGTCCCAACGGCACAGTTATCGGAACTTTAACCACCACTGACCCCGATTTAGGCGATACCCACACCTACGAATTAATTAACAACGCTGATGGACGTTTTGCCATCAATAACAATCAATTAATTGTTGCTGATGGAACTAAATTAGACTATGAAACTAATGCTAATTATCCCATTGTTATCCGTAGTAAAGATTCAGGTGGATTAAGCTATGACAAATCTTTCATAATTAACCTGATTGATGTACCAGAACCCGGAACATTAGCCTTTAGTAATGCTCAATTTAGTGTCAATGAAGACGGAACACCAGTTAATCAAATTAAAATAATTCGTACAGGTGGTAGTCAAGGAGAAGTTAGTACAACCATTGATTTAACTAACGGAACAGCCACCTCAGAAGATTACGATAAAACCTCTATTCCTGTCACCTTCGCCAACGGTGAAACCGAAAAATTTGTCACCGTTCCTATCACTAACGACACCTTTGTTGAAAATCCAGAAACCATTAATCTCACCCTCACAAATCCCACCAATGGCGCAACATTAGGAAGTCAAAATACCGCTACTTTAACCATTCTTGATGATGATGCACAGCTTAACTTTAATGCGGCTAACTATACTGTTAGTGAAGATGGAACCGCCGTTACTGACATTATTATAACTCGTACTGGTCGCGCCACAGGTACAGTAGGAGCAACTATCACCTTTGCTAATGGTACTGCCAAAGGCTGCGCCTGTGGACTTCATCTCACTACTTCTGACTTTCTCAGTTCACCTATTACTGTTATCTTAGGTGAAAATGAAATAAGTAAAATTATTCCTGTTCAATTAGCAGGAAGTCAAGGAAGTAACTTTATTCCTATCATCAATGATACTCAAGTTGAAAGCAATGAAACCTTTACCATTAATCTCACCAATCCCACAGGTGGCGCAACTATAGGCAATCAAAATAGTGCCACTGTCACTATCTTAGATGATGATATCCAACTGGCATTTAGTGCGCCTAACTTTGCTATACGCGAAGATGGAACCGCAATCGCTGCCGTTACCGTAAACCGCATTGGCAGACTGACGGGTGTTGTTGGTGCAACCATTAATCTCGACGGCGGAAGCGCAACCTATCCTGATGACTACATCCAAACTTCTCTTAATATCTTCTTTGCTGACGGAGAAAATAGCAAAACCGTTAATATTCCTGTCAGAAATGACATTACTAGCGAACCCGATGAAACCGTCAACTTAACCCTTGTTAACCCCACAGGTGGCGCAACTCTTGGCAATCAAAATATAGCAACTCTAACCATTGTTGACAACGGATTAACTCCTAGTTTAAGTCTTGCGATTGATAAAGATATCATTGCTGAAAACGCAGGGAATAACGCAGCAACCGCGACCATTACCCGCAGTATTGTTACTGATGAAGATTTAATTGTTACTCTTGCCTCCAATGATACCAGTGAAATAACCGTCCCCAATCAAGTTATTATTCCCGCTAATCAAGCATCAGCAACCTTTACCCTAAATGCAGTCGATGATAATATTACTGACGGCATCCAAACTGTTACTATTACTGCCACAGCAAACGGATTTAGTCAAGGGATTGATACTATCAATGTTGCTGATATTAATGTCCCCGATTTGAAAATAGTTAATCTAAGTGCCTCCACACCTTTATTAACTGGAAAACAAGGCAGCTTCACCTATCGAGTTGTCAATCAAGGATTAAGTGATGCCAGTGGAACATGGACAGATAAAGTTTATCTTTCTACTGATACCACCTTAGAAACAAATAAAGATATATTCTTAGACAATTATCAATTTTCTGGAACAATTCCCACAGGATTATTCTACGAACGTAACCTTCCCTTCTTCATCCCCAAAACTCCCGGAAAATACTATTTAATCGCTCAAACAGATACAGCAAATACTATTAACGAAGGGATAGGATTAGGTGAAAACAATAATACCAGTATTACCTCTATTAATATTACTCCTGCCTATCGTGCTACTGTTTCCACTGATACCGAAATTGGAGTAACAGGGAACAAAGTTATTTTACAGGGTAAAGCCTTCAGTAATAGTGATAACTCCGCCGTTCCTTACGAATTTGTCACCATCGCCATTAAATATAACGGGACTGTTCGAGAATTAACCGCCTTTACTGATAAAAATGGCAACTTTGTCAAGGACTTCCAACCCTTACCCGGAGAAGGGGGACAATATCAAATTAATGCCTATTTCTCTGGTTATAGCAGCGAAGACACCATCGCCGAAGATAGCTTCAAACTCTTAGGAATGCGCTTTAACACAGGCGGAGCTTACTATCAAATTAATGCCAATTCACCCTTTAATGCAACAGCTACTCTACAAAATTTAACGGATATTCCCATTACAGGAATTACCTACACTGTTGCTGGTGCGCCGCAAGATTGGAATATACAAGTTAATGCACCCGATACTTTAGCAGGGAATACAAATCTGCCAATTTCTTACACTATTACTGCACCTAATAACTCACCCATTACTCAAGATACTTTTAATATTAATCTCACCAGTGCTGAAGGCGTAAGCACAACTCTTCCTGTTACGATTAATTTGCGTCGCATTGTTCCCCATTTAGTTGCTAATACTAACCTTCTCAGCAATGGGATGTTACGAGGAAAACAAACTCCCATTGAATTTGAAGTAACAAACAATGGCGGAATTGCCACAGGAGAAGTTAAAGTCATTCTGCCTAATGCACCTTGGTTAAAATTAGCCTCACCTGTCACTCTATCTTCTCTTAATCCTGGAGAGTCGAGCAAAGTTACTTTATTACTCGCCCCTGATACTAATTTACCCCTAACCGTTTATAACGGCAATCTCGTCTTGGATGTAGTCGGAAATGACGGCGATTTATCCTTACCATTCAGTTTCCGTGCGGTTTCAGATGCAGTTGGTAGCTTACAAATTAGTGTTGTCGATGAGTTGACATTTTTTACCGAATCTGCACCTAAATTAAAAGATGCTACGATTATTCTCCGAGATTATATTACCGGAAACGAAGTCCGACGCATCACCACAGATGTAACAGGAATGGTATCTTGGGACAATCTTACTGAAGGATATTATCAGCTAGAAGTTCAAGCGAAAAACCACGATTCCTACACTCAAACAATTCAAATTAAAGCAGGAGAAACGGAAGATATTGAATCTTTCCTATCCCGTCAGACTGTTAAGTATGTATGGCGAGTTGTTCCTACTGAAATTGAAGATAAATATAGCATCACTATTGAAAGTGTATTTGAAACCCATGTTCCTGCTTTAGATGCTGGTGGTAGTGGTAGTATTCCTAATCCCATTCCTACTGTAACAATTGACCCACCATTAATTGATTTAATCAACCTGCAAGTTGTTGGTCAAATGATGCAGGTTGACATGACAGTTACCAATCATGGATTAATTGCCGCCAATGATGTTCGGTTGAATTTTGGGGAACATCCTTTCTATAAAATTGAGCCTTTAATTGAAAATATTGGAACTTTAGGCGCGAAAAGTTCCATGACTATTCCGGTAACAATTACAAGGATTGGCGATTTTGAAAATCCACAAAGTAATGAATTAAGAACGCTTGCTGCTGCCGCTAGTCAATCTAATGTGCCTTGTGGTATTGAATTCTACTTGTTGTGGGATTATATTTGTGGTTCAGATAGAGGAGAACCGAGAAAAATACAAAAAGCTAACTACGTTACTCTTGCAAATGTAGAAGGAAATTGTCCGCAAGGAAATGGAAATTCAGGTCAAGACTTTCCTATTCCTCCTCGTATCCCCAGTATTTCTAATAGTGAATGGTTAACAGATTTTGTTGAAGGGGTAAAACTTATTCCAATAATAGTTGGACAACCATCTAATTCTGAAAACTGTAATCCTTGTCTCTATGAAGTATCTGAAAAATTCTTCAATTGTTATAAAGATTTAGTCTTAAGTTTAATACCTTTTTCTTGGGTTTTTGGTGGTCAATTAGTTAGTTGTACTAGCAGTGTAGTCAGTTTTTTAGAAGGCATGAAAGATGGATTTGGAAAAACTGATGCTTTAAATCTTATTGGTTTTATTAATGATTGTTTAATTAAAGGATCTTCCGCAATATCTATTGCAGCAACAATTATTAAATGTGGTCTCGAAATTGGCGAAGCTACAAAAGTTTGTCAATTTTCTGAAAACTCAACTAAAACTGAGTCTTTAAGATTTAGTCTAACTACTGAACTAAATTTACAATCATTAAAAACAATACAAAATTTGTCTAATTCTAACTTACAGAATCAGTTATTATTATTTAATCAACATTTAGAACGTCTACAAACAATTGTTAGTGCAATAATATTTCCTGTTAATGAATCAGTATGGTTTCAAGATACTGATGCCCTTAATTCTAGTAAGTATCTAAGCTTTTTCTTCAGTAAAACAGAAGAATTTACTGAAAATGGCTTCAAGATTTCGGATTCAGAAAAAGATGAGATTTTGAATCTTCCTCTACCTCTTGGAGTAGCAGGAACAGATGTCAATAAGTTAATTGAACGCTGGAATCGAACCATAGATTATTGGAATGCAGGAATCTTTAATTTAGCTGATGTACCTGAAGGACAAAATACCGATTTCATAGCTATTGATGTATGGAAAACAAATATAAATGCGGCAATTGCAGCAATTGAACAAAGTCAAGCAGAAGGATTCACAAATATTGTTGATGAAATTAAGTATGGTTATGAAAATTTTAAAACCTATTTAGAAGGAAAAAATGGTGGTGTCTGCGCTCAAGTCAAACTGCAAATCAACCAAGATGCAATAATGACTCGTTCCGCATTCTTAGGAACATTAGAAATTGACAACAGCAATGACACTAATAACCTAGAAAACATCACCGTTACTATCAACATCAAAGACAGTCAAGGAAACACAGTTAACAATCTATTTGGTATCACTAACCCTACCCTTTCTAATCTTACCGCAGTTGATGGAACAGGAACACTATTAGCCAACGCTTCAGGAAGTGCAGAATGGACATTTATTCCCACAGGAAACGCTGCACCCAATGAACCTACTATTTACAGCATCGGCGGCAGCTTAAGCTATAAAGAAAATGGCAATATTATCACCGTTCCTCTCCTTTCTACTCCTGTTACTGTCTTCCCACAAGCAGAATTATACCTCGATTACTTCCATCAACGAGATGTCTTTGCTGACGATCCTTTTACAGTTGAAATTGAACCATCTGTTCCCTTCTCTCTTGGTATTCTAGTCAAAAATCAAGGTAAAGGTACAGCTAAAAACCTCCACATCTCCTCTGCACAACCCAAGATTATCGACAACGAAAAAGGCTTACTGATTGATTTTAATATCATCGGTACTCAAATCGGTAATCAATCCATTACCCCCTCCTTAAGCGTCAATTTTGGCAACATTGAAGCTGGAAAAACTGCTGTTGCAGATTGGTTATTCAAATCTGACCTACAAGGTAAATTTACCGATTATAAGGCAACTTTTGAACATATCAATGACTTAGGTAAACCCGAACTATCCCTAATCAAAGAAGTTAAAATTCATGAACTAAGCCATCAAGTTAATGTGGATAGTGATAACTTACCTGACTTCCTAGTTAATGATATTCCTGACCCTAATTTTTACCCTGATATTCTCTACTTTAGCGATGGCGCAACTGCACCCGTAAACGTCGTTACCAATGCAACAACAAACATCAACAATCAACAAGCACAAATTATCGTCAATGTCAATAGTGGTTGGACATATTTACACCTAGCAGATCCTAGTAATGGTAGTTTAGAAATAGCTCAAGTTTTGCGGTCTGATGGAACGTCTATTAAATTAGATAACGTCTGGACAACTGACCGAACTTTCCCCGCGACAGGCCGTCCTATCTACGAAAATATTCTACATCTACTTGACTACAACGCTAACGCTGGCAACAGTAACTATATAATTATTTACACCTCTGGTGGCCCCACAGTAACAGATATTATTGATGTTACTCCCGATCCTCGTTCTACTGCGGTAAACGCAATCGCTATTGATTTCTCCGAACCGATTCAAGCAAGCACTTTTGATTATACTGATCTCAGCTTAACCCTCAACAATGGGACAAATTTAATTACTAATATTGTCTCTATTATTCCTCTTTCAGCCACTCGCTATCAAGTTACAGGTTTAGAAAATCTTACTAACATTGATGGAGACTATCAATTAACCATCAACGCTAATGGAATTAAGGATTTAGACGGTAAACTGGGGACAGGTTTACTCAGTGAAACTTGGGTTAAAACTGCTACTGGAAATGCAGATAATACTCCACCCACTGTTACAGATATTCGAGAGTTACAGATTGATCCTCGCAATATTCCCGTTTCTTCCCTCGATGTCACCCTCTCGGAAGCGATTGATTTAAGTTCCTTCACTTGGGAAGATATTACCCTCACTCGCAACAGCGGAAGCAACCTAATCAATAATACCGTCACCATTACTCCAGTTAATGATACCACTTACCGCATCAATGGCTTGAGCAATCTAACCCAAACCGAAGGAACTTATACCTTAACAGTTAATGGAAATGGCATCAAAGACTTATCAGGAAATTCAGGAACAGGAAGTGCGTCAGAAACTTGGATCATGGATGTCACTCCTCCCAATTCTCCTACTAATATTAAAGTTAGTGACCGCCTAGTCAATCCCAATATTCAAAACCTCATTAATACTACTAAACCCACTGTTACTGGAAATCTGAGCGAAACCAGTTTACAAGTCTTCATCTATGATAAAACCCTCAATCAATCTCTAGGACAAGCAACAGTAACAGGAAATCAATTTAACAGTACAGTTCAACTCACCTCTGTTGGTACGCGAGACTTGCAAATCCGATTCATAGACGCAGCCGGAAACACAACCAATATCCCTTTAAACCTCTTTGTGGATGTCATCCAACCTAGCCTTATTGAATTCTTAAATATTCCCCAAAATCCTGTTACTATACCTATTGAATTTATCGATGTTCGTTTCTCAGAAATTATTAACCTTTCCACTTTCGATTACCAGGACATTTCTTTGACTCGTAATAGCAGTGATAACCTCATTACTGATGCTATAACTGTTGAATATCTCTCTGGGACAACTTATCGAATTAAAGGATTAACTAACTTAACCACAACAACTGGAAACTATCAATTAACCGTCAATACTAACACCCTTCAAGACCCCGCAGGAAATAGTGGAGATACAACAAAACAAACAACTTTTTCGATCATTTCAGTCAATCAACCCCCGCAACTCACTATCAATCAAAATTTGACCTTGGATGAAGGAAAAACTGCCAATATAACCTCCAATCAATTACAAGTTACCGATACGGATAACACGGCGGCACAAATTACCTATACCCTAACCCATTTACCTGATAACGGTAGTTTATTGCTCAATAGTACAGCTTTAACCCTCAATAACACCTTTACCCAAGCTGACATTGATAATAACAAACTCATCTACACCCATAATGGTAGCGAAACCACTAGCGATAGTTTTAATTTTACCGTCTCTGATGGTACAGGAGGAAGCCTTGCCGCTACTACCTTTAACATTACCGTCAATCCGGTTAATGATGTCCCTGTAGTTTTAAATGCGATCGCTTCCCAAACCACTACCGAAGGACAAACCTTTAACTATACTTTCCCTGAAAATACCTTTTTTGACAGCGATCTCAATGAAGTTCTAACTTATACAGCAACCCTAGACAATGGTAATGCTTTACCCAATTGGTTAAGCTTTAATGGTGCTACTCGTACCTTTAATGGTATTCCTACTCAAGACAGTGCGGGACTCTTAAACCTAATTGTAACCGCTACAGATACAGCACAAGCAAAGGTTAGTAATAGTTTTACCTTAACCATTCTTGACAGTCAACCAGTGGATCATCCTCCCACTGTAGCTAACCCGATTAATTATGTTACCGTTGATGAAGATGCAGCCAATACCGTCATTGATTTAACTAACGTCTTCACTGATATTGATAATGACCCGACTTTAATTGTTAAATCAGTATTCACCAATGACAATCCTGGATTAGTCACCGCTAATATCGTTAACAATCAGTTAACTCTAGACTACCAAGACAATCAATCGGGAACCGCTCAAATTACAATTCGGGGAACATCCAACGGTAAATTTGTTGACGATACTTTCCTAGTAACAGTTAACCCAGTAGATGATGCACCAACTATCCTCAATCCGATTACAGATGTCAATGTTGACGAAGATGCAGCTAATACCGTCATTGATATAACCAACGTCTTCACTGATATTGATAATGACCCGACTTTAATTGTTAAATCAGTATTCGTCAATGACAATCCTAGATTAGTCACTGCTACCATCGTTGACAATCAGTTAATCCTCGACTACCAAGACAATCAATCTGGGATAGCTAATATTACGATTCGTGGGACATCGAATGGTGAATTTGTTGAAGATACCTTTACGGTAACAGTCGCATCTGTCAATGACCTACCTACATTACAACAAGAAATAGCCAATCAAACAGCAATTGAAAATCAACCCTTCAGCTTCACCATTCCCGCTAATACCTTCCAAGATATTGACGACGATAATCTCACCTACTCGTTAGCAACAGCAACAGTCCTCCCCAATGGCATCACTTTTAACCCAACAACTCGCACCTTCAATGGTACTCCTTCAGATACTGCCTCCGGCATCTATAACCTCACCGTCATCGCCAGCGATTCAGCCGGAGAAAAAGCCAACGATAGCTTTAGTCTCAACATCCTCAACGCCGTCAACGGCAGCAGCAACAGTGAAACCATCAACGGTACTAGCGGCGACGACTACATCAACGCTAGTGGCGGTAACGATACCGTCAACGGCGGCGCAGGCAATGATATTCTCGATGGTGGCACAGGCAATGACCGACTCATCGGCGGTATAGGGAATGATACCTACATTGTTGATAGCAGCCGTGACTTAGTAATTGAAAATACTGGCGAAGGACACGATACCGTCCAGTCTTCAGTAAATTACACTCTCACTGTCAACATCGAAGACCTCACCTTGACAGGCAATGACAACACCAACGGCACAGGTAACAACCTAGATAATGTCATCACCGGCAACAGCGGCAATAACCTACTCAAGGGATTAGATGATAATGACACTCTCCTCGGTAACGCAGGGAATGATACTCTCATTGGTGGGAAAGGAAACGATATTCTCACCGGCGGCGATGGCAGCGACTCATTCCTCTTTGGCAGTGGTGCTATCTTTAATAGCAGTGACTTTGGAGTTGATAGTATCAGTGACTTTATCAAAGGAACTGACAAAATTATCCTAAGTAACACCTCTTTCAATGCTCTTGTCAGTACCCCTGGTAATAGCTTACAAGCCGCCGACTTTGCGGCTATTAACGAGGCTGCCAACGAACTGGCTTTAGTTGGTTCCAGTAGTGCTAAAATCGTTTATAATTTAGCAACGGGTAATCTGTTCTACAATCAAAATAGCGCCAGCAATGGCTTAGGTAATGGCGCACTTTTTGCCAACTTCAACGGCATCCCACAGTTAAGTGAGAATGACATTTTAATTCAAGCTTAAGTAAACAGCAAGGGAAATATCTCATCTCACAATTAACCATCTATCAGGAAAATTACTCATGTTTAAACTCCCAACTTTAACCTTAATTACTGTGGCTGGTTTGTTAGTGGCGACGGCAGAAACTTCCCCCGCCGCTGTTGTCAATGGAAGTTTTGAAACGGGTAATTTTTCTGACTGGAATACCAGTGGACAAGCGAGCGTTAAAACTGCCAGTTTTGGCGTTACAACAGTTAACGGAAATTATCAAGCATTGTTACAAACTTGTGTTTTTATCGGTGCTTGTGATGACAGTCAATCCTTGACTAATGCCAATGATTTAGAATCATTTCTCGGCTTATCGGGTAATCAGTTAAGCAATCTATATGTTACCGAAGGCTCCGCCATTAAACAGAGTATTACTGCTAATTATGGCGATACTTTAAGCTTTTCTTGGAATTTTCTGACTGATGAAGTGCCGCTAATGTAGCTTACAATGATTTCGCTTTTTTTACCCTTAATAATACTTTATATTCTTTGGCAGATACTCAATCTAGTTTTCCAGTCAATCCTTCTTTTTCCCCTGTAACGAAAGAAACAGGCTATTAAGACAGGAGGAGGAAATGCTGCTGGAAATTCAGCTTTATTAGTTGATAATATCAAGCTTACTAATATAGCCAAAGTTCCTGAACCTGATCCTATTTTCGGACTATTATTAACTCTAGGATTAGCTACTAAATGCCAGCGCAAGAATTGTTAACAGTCCCCTGAAATACTAAATGAAGAAAGTGACGGTGACGGTTCTAAGTTTCCGCTGGAGACTGAGAAATTAACTTAATATCGGTGGCTAAACCGAGCCATTATAACTATAGACGAATGTCTACTTATTTTGTCGCTTTCATGAGAAATTTATGTCACCGATAGTGATCGCTTTCTCGCAATCACCCGCTAAAATTGTCATTGTGAGGAGGTAATTGTCGGTAGCTTGAAAGAGGTCAAAGACAATGCTCCTAATCTAAAAATTTGTTACAATAGGTAGAATTTCTAATAATCATGGGGGATAATGAACTTATACGATATGAGCGCCTGACTTTCTGATTGGCAGCGGCTCGCCATGAACCAAACAACCGCCAATTATGATGAATCATGGAAAGAAGCATTAACCGAGTATTTTGAAGCATTTTTATGCTTCTTCTTTCCCGAAGTTCACCAACTAATTGATTGGACAAAAATTCCCGAATCCCTAGAAAAAGAACTAAAACGGATTACCGCTTTAGCCAAGACAAAAAAACGTTCTATAAAGTTTGGTTACTGAACGGGATTTCCCGAAAAATAGGGCAGTTTTCAGGCTACCCTAACCGGAAAATTAATCCCCAAAATGGGAGATAATCGCGTCGGCAAATTCGGAACATTTCAGGGGAGGATTAACGGGAGGTTCCATCAGACGCGCTAAATCGTAGGTAACTTGTCGATTAGCGATCGCCGCTGCGATGCCTTTTTTAATCAAATCGGCCGCTTCTTGCCATCCCATGTATTCCAACATCATTACCCCAGAAAGAATCACCGAACCGGGGTTAATTCGGTCTAAACCGGCGTGTTTAGGGGCTGTGCCGTGGGTTGCCTCAAAAATAGCGCAAGCATCGCCAATATTCGCCCCGGGTCCCATCCCTAAACCCCCGACGATCGCCGCTGCCGCATCGGAGAGATAATCACCATTCAGGTTCATGGTAGCGAGGATCGAGTATTCATCGGGACGGGTTTGGATCTGTTGGAAGATACTATCGGCAATGCGATCGTTGACCATAATTTTATCTTGCCACTGGCCATTACCATGGGTTTCCCAGATAGCATCGAGAACACTGGTCACTTCTTGGCAGATTTTGGCTTTTTTCTCGTCCGTGAGGGCATCATAACCCGGTTCCACCATGCGGGCGTTATCTTCAATGCTCAGATCAGGGTTTTTCTCCTTATTGCTGAGTATCCATGATTCCATCTCGGTGACGCACACATCCCGGAATTCACTTTTAGCTAATTCGTAACCCCAATCCCGGAACGCCCCTTCCGTATATTTCATAATGTTACCCTTGTGGACGAGAGTAACTTGATTTTTCGGTTTCGGTAAAGTCAGCGCTCGTTCGATCGCCCGGCGGACTAATCTTTGGGAACCCGTCTTACTAATCGGTTTGATCCCGATACCCGCATCGAGGGGAATTTGTTTGTTACCGTGTTCGGGAGTGGCGGGAATTAGTTCGGTGTTGAGATAATTAATCAGTTTATCGGCGATTTCCGTGCCTTGTTTCCATTCGATGCCGAGATAAATATCCTCGGTATTTTCCCGATAGACGATGACATCGAGTTTTTCCGGGGTTTTATGGGGGGAAGGGGTTCCCGCATAGTAACGACAGGGACGAACACAGGCATAAAGGTCAAAAATTTGCCGCAAAGCCACATTCAGGGAACGAATGCCGCCACCGATGGGAGTGGTCAAGGGACCCTTGATGGCTATACCATATTCTTTAATCGCTGTCAAGGTATCTTGGGGTAGATATTGATAGGTCCCGTAGATTTCGCAAGCTTCATCGCCAGCATAGACTTTAAACCAATGGATTTTCCTTTGACCAGCGTAGGCTGTGGCGATCGCAGCATCGATAACTTTTGCGGTTGCGGGCCAGATATCGACCCCCGTACCGTCACCGCGAATGAAGGGAATGATCGGATCATCGGGAACTAGAGGTTTTCCGTCAGAAAAAGTAATTGTCGAGCCTGTTGTCGGTGGGGTAATTTTTTCGTAGCTCACAGTCATGGGCTTCCAGAAACAGTATTTATCTATACGTTGGGAGTCTAGCGCCGTCAATATCTATACTCAGGGATTTTGGGTAATTTCTTAAAGATTCCCTTGCTGGCAGCAACTTCGTACCTCACTATTAGGATAACTGCTATAGCTAACGGAACAACACAAGGGTAAAATTGTCGTCTAGGGTTCTAGGAAATCCGATGATCGCTACGTTTTGCAACTCCCCAAAATCGCCGCCCCAGAAACTTAAAGATAGTTCCAGAACCAGAAATGTTGAATCTCGTAACAAAACTTTACATTTAAGAACATGACAACCCCAGAACGCCATTTTTCAGATTGAATAGACAATTTTCCTAAACCAGTGTACATAGCTGA
>VYLQ01000206.1_pt1 | contig 16490 bp, 16 predicted proteins | sample 5115351 | NCBI WGS metagenome assembly VYLQ01 (sample SAMN12291776, study PRJNA351875) | freshwater metagenome | isolation source: freshwater lake | place: USA: Michigan, Lansing Lake | collected 2013-08-14 | reverse complement strand
TGCTGTGATCAGTAAACAGTGAACTGAAAACTCAAATCCGATCCCTAATAGCTGTCTTGTGAGTCTCGGAGTCTCGGAGTCTCGACTAGGAAATTAATTTTGCACGACTACTTAAGTAGAAATATTTAAGGGGTAAATAGAATTAAACAAGGGTCTCATTCAAATAAGCGGAACGATGGCGAAGCGCCGGTGGAAGATTAAAGAGGAATTTTAAGAATTTGTCCTAAAATTTCCCCTATGCAGTTTAAATGCAGTACAGCTTATACTTTTTTTCAAAAAGTATGTTATACTTGGTAAAGGTATAATTTATGCAGTAAAAAGGCAATGAGTGGAGTCCCTAATCTTAATATTGCTGAGTCGGTAGAAGAATTAAAATCCTTATTAAAGCAACAAGTAACCTCTTTAAACTTTGCTAAAGTACAATCCTTATATCTACTAAAAATTAAGGAGGTAGAAACGGTTCGTCATCTAGCCGTGTTAATAGGACGATCAGAAAGAACCCTTCATCGCTGGTTAAATTCTTATCGAGAAGGAGGAATAGAAAATCTCTTGTCAGAATCAGAAAAACTGGGAAGACCCAAAAAGATTTCAGGAGAAGAAGCCGCTTCAGAATGATTTAAAAGACCCTGAAGGCTTTCCAAGTTATAGAGAAATTCATTTTTTAGTATCAGTTATTTTAGAAATACCCACCAGTTATATAACTATTTACAGTCTCATAAGAACTGAACTACAAACTAAATTGAAAGTGGCTTGACCTCAAAACTTAAAACAAGTACCAGGGGAAGTAGAAATATTCAAAAATAATCTAACTGAACAGCTACGAGCTTTACTAGACAAAGAATCTGAAAAAGTTAGTCAATATTTAAAAACCTGCTTCGGTTGTCACAATATTGCCAGAGAAAAAATAACAATTAAAGGCATCAAGCCTCTTGGTAATTTTTAGTATAATTTTCAATAGCTCTGGCTTTATGGTTTAATAGAACCTCGAACAGGTAGTAGTTTTGTCTATGAGTTTTCCCATTTAGACGGGGAATATTTTAATCAAAATTTAACACTTTTTCTCAAGCTTTTCCCGAGGAATTACATATTATTCAATTAGATAATGCTCCCGCACCTACTGCGACCGACTTAGAAATACCCGATAATATTCTACTATTTTATCAACCTCCCTATTGTCCAGAAGTAAATCCCATTGAGAGAGTTTGGCTATATTTAAAAAACTTATTGGCATGAGGTAATTTTAACTTCCTTGATAACTTAAGAAGTAAACTTTATCATCTTTTAAATTCTCTATCCAATGACACGATCAGGTATTTGACGGGATGGTCTTGGATTTGAGAATCTCTATGTCTGTCAGGACTTTAGAAAAATGGCATAATACTGATGACGGGTTCCAGGACACACCAGATGAAACGAGATGAGGTGTTGGCAATTCTAGAGGCACACCGAGAACAGTTACAAAAACTGGGGGTAAAATCTTTGTCTTTATTTGGTTCAGTTGCAAGGGATGAAGCTCATGGCGATAGTGATGTGGATTTGTTAGTAGAATTTGATCGACAAAGTGGTTTTTTTCAACTTCTGCAAATACAGTATTATTTAGGGTTTGCTGAAAAAGTTTTTCCTGGGGGCAGGGTGTAGGGTGTGGGGTGTGGGGTGTAGGGTAAAGTCCAGGAATTTTTCCCCCGATCACTCCCAGATCCATTACTTTTTGATGGCCAAAAGGTCTAAAAGTTTTACCCAACAAGGTTTTTAGATTTATTCAGCAAACCCTATTTAGAAGATATTCTGGGATGTTCTGTAGATTTGGGAACTCAGGATGCCTTGAGAGAACATTTACCAGAACCTGTGCTTGAGGATGTTATCAATGCCTTCTAGAGATTGGCGACTTCGCCTTCAAGAGATTTTAGAATCTAAGTGAGTGGGTGGAATTAAATATAAGATGAACGTAGGTTGGGCTTCGGCCGTGAGCTTTTGCCGAACGGTTGAAGTATGAAACCCAACGCCCGATTATGTTACGAAGTGCGCTAACCCATCCTACAAATAATTGTGCCTCGCTACTTATCAGTGCAATTGAACAGCGGACAAAGGGAATAACGTTTGAGGAATTTACCAAGAATCAAACAAATATCAAAGCGGTTCTCTATGATTTTCTCATTATTGGAGAAGCAACTAGAAATGTACCAAAGGAAATTCAGTCTCGCTATCCTCTTATTCCTTGACGTTTAATGGGAGGAATGAGATATGATTAATTGAAGAATCATAAAGTTTTGTAACAAACCTTGACTGCTATCCTCCGCCCCCAAGAAAAGCCCCTGCTTAATCGTCCTTGGTACTCCCTGTCCCCTCTCTGGCAAGGAGACGAAACCGATGTTAAACAAGGTTTACCCCATAGCCAACTTGCCCCCCCGTGGCAGATTTTAATTCTCGGTGATGGTTCTCCCACCCGTCATTTACAACTTTTAACTGGTGAAAAAACGGAAGTAGATGTGATCGATATGTCCCCCATCGGCGATGATGAGGATGGCGCACCGATGAAAATTAGCCTGATTCCGGGGCCGAGATTGCGTCGTCAAGTCTGGTTACGCACAGCTAGTGGTCAAAGGTTAGCCTATGCTGCTTCTTGGTGGTCTGCCAATCAAGTGGACGAATATCTAGAAAATCGTTCCCTACCGATTTGGGAAAGTCTCTCGCGGCTGCACGCGGAATTGTATCGCGATGTGCAGGGACTTTATTACGGTCATTCCCCAGAATTAGAAATAGCTTTTGGGGAAAAAGGAGCATTTTGGGGTCGTCATTACCTATTTTGGCACGCTCGCCAACCCCTTACCCTGATTTACGAGGTTTTTTCTCCCTGTCTCCGTAAATACCTCGGCGAAATGAGAATTGATCAATTAGAATAACTGCCGTAGATATTTCTAAGTAGTTCAATTAGTTAATCTTTGGAGAGAATTAAATGATTTTTCTCCGTTAATTTTACCATCCAACCTGGTTCAATCACAATCGTGCTAATTTTTTCGATAATAATTGCAGGTCCAGCCAGACAATCAAAAGGTTGCAGATCTGAACGCTGATAAATTGGCGTTTCCCGCCATTGATTAGCCATAAAAACCGCTACTCGATCGAGGATAGGAGGTAATTCTCCCATCGGACGGGTGCGAGTTAAAATTGCTTCTTGGGGACTGTCCATAGTCTCGATCAATTCCACGGCAATCGACTCAACAATTAAAGCTTTTTGTTCTTGCTTAAACCCATAACGTCTTTGATGTTCCCGTTCAAAATCCTGACGCATTTGATCGCTAAAATTAACCGCTAAAGTGGCATCACTGCCTTGATATTTTAAACTGACTTGCTGCCGTACCTGATTATAACCCTCTAATTCCCGACCCGCTAAAACTTCTAATTCGTTCATCTCCGTCAGTAACTGCCCGATTAAATCGGCATTTAACGGCTGTTCGATCGCTTTTTCTTTAATTACCCTCAAATCGGCCAACCCCATGCCGTAGGCGCTTAAAACCCCAGCGTAGGGATGGAGAAAAATGCTTTTCATTCCCAGAGTATCGGCAATTAAACAGGCCACTTGACCCCCGGCACCGCCAAAGGTACAAAGAGTATAATCACTGAGATCATAACCCTTTTGTAGAGAGATTTTTTTAATCGCATTAGCCATATTTTCCACGGCAATTTGAATAAACCCGGCAGCCAGGAGTTCAGGACTATTATTACCCCCCATTCTTGCCGCTAATTCGTGAAACTTTGTCAGCACAATCTCTTTATCTAGGGGTAAATTTCCCTCTTGTCCAAAAATAGCGGGAAAATAGGCGGCTTGAATTTTTCCTAACAAAACATTAGCATCGGTAATTGTTAAAGGTCCACCCCGTCGATAACAGGCAGGTCCTGGATTAGCTCCAGCACTTTCTGGTCCAACCCGAAAACGATAACCATCATAGACTAAAATCGAACCCCCACCAGCGGCCACGGTGTGAATACTTAACATCGGCGCTCGCATTCTTACGCCGGCAATTTCGTTATCTGTTTGGCGCTCGTATTCCCCTTGAAAATGAGAAACATCGGTGCTAGTTCCTCCCATATCAAAACTGATAATTTTGCTAAATCCTGCCCTTAAACTGGTTTGTACTGCCCCGACTATTCCCCCCGCAGGACCGGATAAAATGCTATCTTTACCCTGAAATTTATCGGCGGTGACTAAACCGCCATCGGATTTCATAAATAGTAAGCTAGTCTTCGGTAATTGCTGGCTAATACTATCAACATATCGGCGTAAAATTGGCGATAGATAGGCAGAAACTACTGTGGTATCTCCCCGGGATACCAGTTTCATTAAAGGACTGACTTGGTGGGAAATTGCTAGGTGAGTAAAGCCGATTTCTTCGGCAATAGCTGCCACTTTTTTTTCGTGATCGGGATAACGATAACCGTGCATAAAAACAATCGCACAACTTCGGATACCAGCTTGATAAACTGGTATTAAATCGGCTTTAACTTGGGCGGGATTAACGGCGATTAATTCTTGTCCTTGACTATCGTAGCGTTCGGCCACTTCGATAACTTGTTCGTATAATAAAGAAGGCAGAATAATTTGACGGGCAAAAATATCGGGGCGATTTTGATAGCCAATTCTCAAGGCATCTTTAAACCCTTTGGTGATTAACAAAACCGTGCGCTCTCCTTTCCTTTCTAACAGCGCATTGGTGGCTACCGTTGTTCCCATTTTAATCACTTCGATGTTATCTAGGGAACCGCTAATATCTTTAATCCCTTGCATGACTGCATCTGGGTATTTTTCGGGATTCTCCGAGAGCAGTTTATAGAGAACAATCCACTGTTGATCAGCAAGGGGAACAATCAGAAATCTAGCGGCATCTCTAGCTAGTCGTTCGATAATTTCTGGTCGATCGATTATCGCCACGATATCGGTAAAAGTTCCCCCTCGATCGATAAAAAATTTTAACATAATCCCTTCCAGTTCTCAGAATCAATTAACAATTGTGCCTAATCCTTTTAAAATAAACTAGATTGATCTATCTGAGTAAGCAAAATGTCCACAGGAATCGCTATCTTAGGGGTAGGACGTTGGGGAGTGCATTACGTCCGTCATTTTTCTCAACATCCCTCAGCGCAAGTAGTGGCGATCGTTGATCCCTCCCCTGAAAAACTCCGTCTCTGTCGCAATCAATTTAATCTCGATACTAATAAAGTTATTTTAGCCAATGACTGGGAATCTATTCGCAATCATCCCGAAATCTCGGCCGTAGTCGTCGTTACTCCCGCCATCAGCCATTATCCCCTGATTAAAGATGCTCTTAATTTAGGTTATCACGTCCTCGCCGAAAAACCCTTAACCCTCAATCCCCAAGAATGTGCCGAATTAACGGCATTAGCGGCGCAAAAACAGCGTATTTTATTAGTTGATCATACCTATCTTTTTCATCCCGCCGTTATCACCGGACAAAAAGTCCTGCAATCTGGGGGTATCGGTAAACCTCTTTATGGTTATGCCACTCGCACCCACCTGGGGCCGGTTCGTCAGGATGTGTCCGCTTTGTGGGATCTAGCTATTCACGATATCTCGATTTTTAATCATTGGTTAAATAGTACACCAATATTGGTACAAGCGCGAGGAACAGTTTGGCTACAACCTAATCTAGCCGATTTAGTCTGGTTAACCCTGATCTATGGCGATGGTTTTCAAGCGACTATTCACCTTTGTTGGTTGAATCCCGATAAACAGCGACGCTTAGGAATAGTTGGCAGCGAAGGGACTTTAATTTTCAATGAATTAGACTCTCGATCGCCTTTAACCCGACAAAAGGGCGATTTTGAACGTCAGGAAGCCTATTTTATTCCCCAAGGACAGGAGACGGAATCTATCCCTATTGCCGATGGTGAACCCCTGAAAGCATTGTGCGAACATTTTTTAGAGTCGGTGGCTACGGGTGTCGATTCTCCTGTATCTTCGGGATCGGTAGGGACGGAATTAGTCAAAATCCTCCAGGCAGCAGAATTATCTCTAGCCAGAGGTGGAGAGATTGTGCGCTTAGAATGAGGTTTTAGGCCCGATTTTTTCGATCAGACTGCGATCGCAATAATTCTTACTTCCTCAATCCTTGTCCCTTTAATGATAGGTTTTCCCACTAAAATATCCGGATTCAGTGTAATTCGAGTTTCCCAGTCCATAGCTACATCATTGAAAGTGTTTTCAAAAAGGTAAAGGCTGCGTGGGACGCACCCGACCAGATCGGCGATCGCTTAGATGTTCGGCTAAGTAAGCTTTCTTGGGCATTTTATCCCCTCGTCTTTACCCGTTTTATGATCACAGGATTTGGTATTGTTGACTGACGGGAGCAAGCAATTAATTTCTAATTTTAAGCACTTGCATAGGAGTCAAACGTCTTTGCTCTGTCTTGTCAAAATCTTGATCAAAACTCACAATAGTAGCTTTTTCAAGCTCGGCAGCAACATATTGGTAAGCATCATCAAAATCCAAGCGAAAGAGAGCCATTATTTCTACGACTATCTTCATTTGGTTAGCAGGAATACTGACCAGTACAACACCAGCATCAATCAAAACGTCATCCACAAATTTGACAAAAACGTCTCTTTGATTCAGCCGATTACAGATCACCCCGATAGAATGTAAAGTAAAATCAGTTATACACATATCAGACGGCGAGAGCGTATCAAGTAGCTCAGCAACAACCTCCGCCTGTCCTTGTCCTAATAAGCGTTCTAGCCAAATATTCCTATCCAGAAGAAACACTAGCCATTTCTCCATTCAACTGCAAGATGCTGTAACTCAATTGATGTGTAATCGGTTTTAAGCATCCCTGCCCAGTCTTGACGGAGTTTAGGTCTTATGGGTTGGTTAGATTTACTTAAAAGTGACTCTACAAACGTTTGTACTTCAACCTTTAACTGGGGCGATAATTGTCTCACCAGTTCTTCTAGTGATTTTGCTGATGTACTCATGTATTTTACCAATTCAACTTTTTGTAACTAATCTTGAAAACCCCTATAACCCAGTATAGCGCCCTAAAGCAAGCCCTCCAACCCCATCTAGGGGTGCTACCCAATGCCTTCGGTATCCCACTTAAACCCACAGCTTCAATCAATGTACATGGTGCGTTCCCCAAAAATCTATTAGTGGAGCAGTAGGAGCCACCTTAGGGAACGCACCCTACAAGATTGCGATCGCTACATTTTGGATCGTAGCGGAAAAATGTCAGGTACAACGATTTGTTATACATTATCTTTCTTTGTCAGTTAAATCAATATATTCAGTTTGTATTCGTTTATTCTTGATTATTATTCTAAAATACGGACATTTCCCATTTACTGATAAATCTTTATCATCATTCCCTTTCCTGAATTTAATTATTTCAAATTGTTCGGGATTAAATTTATGTAAAAATGTTATTGGCACTCCCATATATCCCTTATAGTCTATTGGTATGTCTTGTGTTTTATTAATATTAATTCCATCATAATTGTCATATTTTGGATATTGAACTTCGTTGCCAAAATATTTTTTTGTAAGTTCTATATCTTCGTGCCGCTTAAAATTATCTAAATTAGTAAGCCATAAACAATTGTTTGGTGAGATTATTCTATTACCAGAGTTATCTATTCGAGTTTCTGTTCCATATAGTTCATAGTGTTCAGGTACAATAAAACCTGAAATACCTCTACCAAGATTTATTCCTAACCACGCCTTGTTTTCTTTAATAAGTTTGAAAATTTCTTTATAGGTTATTGCATTAATATTTCCAATTATCAAAAACTTTTTATCGTATTTAACCAATTGAGCTACATACTCTCTGAATAATGAAAATGGGGGATTGGTAACAACAATATCGGACTGCTTTAATAGTTCAATGCTTTCCGAACTACGAAAATCACCATCTCCATTAAAGTAAACTAGGTCAGTTGACGTTGGTTTGTTTTTTTCGCCTTCTGTACCTGTATATTCAAAGAAAAACCCTTTTTCATCTTCTTCTGTATTAAATAAATTTTTTACTTGCTCTCTATAACAAGATGTTATTATTTTTTTAAGACCTAATTCATTAAAATTTGAGGTAAAATAATTTAAAAAGTTACTAATTCGGGGATCATCGCAATTGCAATAAACTACTTGATTTTCAAAATGACTTTTATAATGCTGTAATTCGCTTTCTATATCTGAAAGCTGTGTATAAAACTCGTCACTTTTTGATTTTTTAGCTTTTTGTAATAATTCGTTTGTTGCATTTCTTGCCATTTTCAACCTATTTTGATTTAATAAATCTTTGTTTTAGTTATTTACTTTTGGTTATCTGATTAAATATCTCACTGCCTAATACTTTAAGAGAGGTTTTAGAAATTTCAAGCATAATATCAAACATTTTTTTGACATCCCATTTTTCGCCATTTCCTTGTGTGTATATAGAAGTTGCTTGAAGCATAATTGTTTTATATTTATGCTTGACAAACTTATTTTTACACAAATTGGTATTAATGGGCATTCCATAATTTGCAGAAGTTAACCTATCTAATCTATTTAGCGTTCCTGAATTGTATTCAAGCGTTACAACCCTTCCATCGGGTCTTTTAATTGAAATAGTTTCTGTTAAAAAATTTGAGCCTTCCAAAAATAATACATAGGGAAAATGAGATTCAGATAACATCAAATTAGCGATTTCAGATATGTTTTTATGGTATCTTTCTATCGCATTACCAGCAGCCATCAAATCTTGATCATTTTTTGCTCCTACCAGTTTTCCTGCTTTGATGTTTTCAATGTCTTTCCCCTGATGTTTAGCTTCCGAAACTAAAACGATTCTCCAATTACCGTTATCATCTTTTACTTCTATTATTCCACCATCGGGTATAATACTTGAATTTGATACAAAAAGTGTTTATCCTAGTTCTGGGTCAATTTTTTTTCTTCTTTTTTTATGCTCGTTTTGTATTGAAAAGATAATTGAGGAAACTCCTTTTCAAGCTGTTCAATTACAAAAAGTGAAATTTTTCCAACGGTTATGTCGTGTGATTTTGCTTCATCTCCAAATATACCAACCACACCTTTAGACTCTTTATGTTGATTCGTTAATCTTTTTGATTGATTCTTTTTAGTCATATTGTGCCTTTTCTTTACTTAAATCTTCCACTTTCTGCTACAGATAATGTATGTATAACTAAAAATTATACGCCAACTTTATGTATAACAGTCTCCAGAGTAACGATATGGGTCAACTTTCGGCATATCAATCCATTTAGACATGATATCACGAACTTTTCCCTATATCACGCCCAAAAGCTTCTTAGCCAGATTAGCCCACATCGCACTTAAACCCACAGCTTCCATCAATGTGCATGGTGCGTTCCCCAAAATCGAGCGCTGGAGCAGTAGGAGCCACATTAGGGAACACACTCTACGGCGATAGCGATTTGCTACGCAGTGCCTTCGGCATCGCACTACAGCTGAGTGTATGCGATTGTTAGATTTTTTATGCACCACTGAGCCTATATAAACCTTCTTTAAACTCAATGATTTTCTCCTTTATATTTTTTCCTGTGTCGAGAATGCGGTCTTGAGGGCTGGTTATTTCTAATCGTTCTAGTCTTGATTTAATAGACATTCGACCGTAAAAGAATCGCCATCTTTGTGCGTTTATTTGTGAGGCGAACCAAACCAATTCATTAAAGCTCATTTTGTATTTTGGAATCAGAACCCTTACTGAGCTACCCCCATTTCCTCTGGCCATAAACGGCCAAGGTTGAACATAAGCTTGGCCAAATGCGGTTACAGTTATTCCTCCTTCTTCAAATAATTCACTTTGTTCACTAGCTACTAGACGTATTATACTATTTGTCAAATCTCCGCTTGAGATGTATGGTACATCACCCCCACGATAATTTTTTTCACCAGTTGATTTGCCATTTTTCACATCAAAGAAGATATTTACATTAGCGGTCAGTCCGCATTCATAATCTTCAAACTCATTCCAATCACTTGTAAAGCTATCTAATACTACTTCAGATAAATCTGGTATTGCTGCTACTGCGCGATACAAAGACAACCTAACATTATCTTCATATTTTTTTAACGCCTCTTCTGTTTCAATTGGTTGAGGCAACCACTGTTGAGGACTCCATTCATTGCCATCAAGAATATTTGATGAGGGAATAATTGTGCAGTTATCACTAACTATAGCTTCTCCGACCAGAAAAGACTTAAAACAATCAACTGTATCTGGAAGCTGACTTCCATCAATTTCAACCCTTTTTCCTTTTAGTTTTTCAAATCCATCATTCCAAATCCTCGACATAAATACTTGTTCATTATTAGGGTGTGGAATATGTGCTTTTGCAAGAAGAATAGAAGTTGGTGCGGCAGTAGGGTAAAACAAATCCTCTGGAAGACTAATCATTCCTAATACTGTGTGATTTCTGGTAAACTCTCTTCTCCATATTTTATTGTCATCGTCGGCAAAAATACCCGCTTTAACTACAACTGCTAACACGCCTTCCGGCTCCAGCGAAGCCATAGACAAATCAATAAAATCTCGTTCTGGCTCTCCTTCTTGTGAAAAAGGTGGATTAAGAAACGCCTTATTAAACTTATCCTCAATGCTTCTCTTAGAAGATTCATCAAAACAACTTTGATTTTCAATATGGGTTTTTCCATCTCCTCTGAAGAACATATTTAATGTTGCTAATGCCCATATAGTTGGATTTGTATCAAATCCATAAAGACTTCTTTTGACTTTTTGTATAGCCTTAGTCCCATGAGCTTTTGACATCATCATATCAAATGCGGCAACAAGAAAACATCCCGTACCACATGCAATGTCAATAACTTTGTCAGTTGGATTTACTTCAATTAGCTCAGCACAAAATCTTGTAATATGTCGTGGTGTGAAAACAATACCTAGCGCATTATTATCATAACCGTATCGTAAAAATGCCTCATAAAACAATCCAAAAAAATCTGTATCTGTCTGTAAAACAGCACGTATGTTCAAGCCTCTCAAAAGATGAACAATCTTTGCTATATACGGATTTAACCGTTCATAATCTGCTCCAAGCAATTTAAGTGATTCAGCAAGCCTTGTTTTCTTATCTGGAGATAAGTCAACAGATTCTTCTATTGCAGCCTCAAGTAACATATTGATACTGGATAATGAATCATCTGGTGATTTATCAACGTCTCCTTGATAGAGAGCTAATGTCAAAGCACCAATAACTTTTGGTCTTAATGGTGCTTCAACTTTGGCTTTTCTCAAAATGTTGCTTAATTCAATGGCTGCGTCGATAAATTCTAAAACAGAGGGAACCTCAACATTTGTTGTGGCATTATCAGCAAGTAGGGCAGTATCAACTTCTCTTTTAGATGGTATTGTTGTTATTTCAAACCCATTGGAAATAAGCGGTTTCCATTCGTTACTTTTGAGATAACGTACTTCAACAGCGAAACCATGAGTTTCTTCTCCTGCGGCACCAACAGCAATCTTTATTTCATATTTGCTATTTGAGTTTATGGTTTCAGCATATCCAATTGCTTCACTGATAGCTTGATCTATTTTGTCAGCGGTATTTTTGGCTTCTATGACCACTGTAGGGATACCATTTACTGAGAACAAAAAATCAGGTCGTTCTAATCCAAGGCCAATATCAGGAAAATGATTTATGATTTCTTGCTCTTCAAGGCAGTTTCCGCCTCTGCTAGGATGTTGTAAGTTCCAGCCACGCTTTTGAGCTTGCCCCCTGATATAGTATCTTGATCTACTCTCCGCCCTTTTTTTGCTCATTTCTATCTCATAAGTGTGTTTGTTGGAAATCTAACCACATATTATAGGTCAACTTTCTGTATAACACTCTCCAGAGTAACGATATGGGTCAACTTTCGGCATATCACTCTATTTAGGCGCAATCGCCAGAACTTTTCCCTATATCACGCCGAAAAGCGTGTTTAGCCAGATTAGCCCACATCGCACTTAAACCCACAGCTTCCATCAATGTGCATGGTGCGTTCCCCAAAATCGAGCGCTGGAGCAGTAGGAGCCACATTAGGGAACGCACCCTACAGCTTATTGGTTCAGCATAACGGATAAGTTCAGCGGCGCGCTAAAGCGCGCGTCCGCTGGAACGAATTGTTAGAACCCCGTTTGGCGATGTAATGTCAGCATCTTTAGGCTGAATGTTTTCTTCCGCAGCCTCTTCAAACAGTGTGAAGTCGGCAATGCTGAATAATGGCAATGAAGCTTTTTTGGATTTCTCATTGACAAAATCACCCATACGATCCGAGCCATTAGCCATCCTATGCAATATTGTTGTAATAGCCTCCTGGCTACGATCAACACCAATCCATTTTCGCCCAAGCTCTGATGCCACCACTAATGTGGTTCCAGACCCTGCATAGCAATCTAGGACAAGATCACCGGGATTTGATGATGCTTCAATAATTCTAGAAAGAAGTGCAGGATTCTTTTCCGTTGGATAGCCGGTTATATGAATGTTTTGATTATGCGCATCACGAAAGTCCATCCAAATGTCTTGCACTGGAATTCCAGCGCTATTTTCAAGATAGATTTTTCGGCGCGGGTTTCCCGTTGGCGACCAATAAATCTCTCCACGGGCATCCATCTCATCTAGGGTTGACGGTTTATATTGCCAATGCTTTCCGGGTGGCGGCAGCTTGCCTTTCCACTCCCCACCTGTTTCCCCGTTACGGACACCGGGAGCATGGACGGGTACTTTTTTGTATCTGCGCCCATCGGGATCAAGGCATGGATACTCCTTTACTGATTTAACTTCATCCCATGGTTCAATTGGTCGGTTCCATACATAGTTATCGCTCTTTGTGTAGAAAAGAATGTAGTCGGCTACATTTCCGTATGTCTTTCTCGTGTAGTTCTTAGGATTGCACTTCTTGCGCGTTATGCAATTTCGGAAATTTTTCTCTCCGAAAATTTCATCTAAGACGACGCGAAAATGAAAAATCATTCTTTCATCAAGGTGAAGGTATAGCGAACCATCATCGGCCAACAAACGGTGAATTAAAATTAGGCGTTCGCGTAACGTTTCAACAAAATCAGGTCCAACAAGATGATCGTCATAAGCATGGTTTTGTTTTCTTGACTCAAAGGATGATGCAGTTGCAAATGGAGGATCGATGTAAACAAGTTTCACTTTTCCGCTTACGGCTTCATCCTTCGCTAAAGCCGCAAGTACAGCCAAGTTGTCCCCGTGGTAAAGCCTATTATCGCCGCCTGAATATGCCGAATTTGGCGAGTAGTGTCCTGCGGGAAGCGCAAGAATATCTTCTTGTGCCTTTTTTCCGGGGTACTCTAGGCGAAAACCATTAGTGTCCACAGGCGACACCCTTTCTCCTTTTGTACGATTTCCCATGCCTGGAATTGGAACCGCCATACTTAAGACCTCAACCATTCAGATGTGATGCGATCTGGAACCATGCGCAGCGTGACAACCTTTACTCGGTCTGGCCATTGATCTTCGATGTATGCGTAATCATTCCACATAGAACCAAGTAAGAGGCCTGGTCCGTCATTTACATAGACCACTTTGATATGCGGCAATCCATGACTGTCTGCATAGTCAAGAATCTCTTGGGCAACTTCACGATATTGACCTGTGCGATCGTCCTCCTGTGCACCGCCGCGATCTGAGTCGTAGCGAGCCAAACCAATAGCAAGCACTTTCTTGCCTTCATAGATAACGAAGTCTACTGGACGATCTGGCTTCGGATAATCCTTAAAAACATTTCCTAGCAGCACATCTTTACCTGCTCTTTGAGGGCCTGTAACAACAAACCCGATATGCTGGCTGCGCAGAACATCGAATAACCTTTCAGTTAAGTCATAGCCTTTTTTGCCGCGGTCCTTGTATTCCCAAAGCACTGCGCATAAAGCTTCGTCGGGCATGGGGCGACTGTCAAATTTTTGTTGGACTTCGACAATATTCCTGAAAGCATCACCAAACTGAGCGCATATTTTATCTGCGTCTGTTTTTCTTTTTAACATTTCAACTGGTGTTTGTGGGCTAACGTACTTCTTAAATACACGGCAAAGCTGCGTACGCATCCACTGATTCCTCGTGTCCATAATAGCGGTGAAAAAGTTAGTGGAAGAATGCGATGCCTTTAGCAATAGCCCAAACTCGACTAGAACTGGCTCATATAATCGGCAAGCGTCAGGGAGAATATCTGGGTAATACTCACCCGTGGCGACTGTGATCCACGCCTCAGCTTCGGATTTGTAGTCGGAAAATTTTCGTTCTTTTTTCATTGAGCTTGCAGACCCACTATTTAAGAGGTTCTAACGGTTCAAATCAGCGGCAGCAGAACACTTGAAATGAAGCAGAAAGCATCTCAGTCTGTCCGTTGCATTTGATTGTTAGACCGTAACAGCATATTAGATAGAGTTTGGGTCAGCACCCATGAATCCCACTTTTACGCCAGCAGATTTCATTGCTTTCATCGCTCTATTATGCATGAGAAGCAAGATCAATAGACCCAGAAGTGGCACTAATGAACCAACAATAAACAAAACCATCCACACAGCTGAAAACTTGAGAGATCTTCCCAGCTTGTATAGCGCAAATATCTGAAATACTGCTGCTGCAAAATATACCAGTAAGCCTATAGGCTGATCTCCTAAAGAAAGCCTAGATAGGTTGGCGACTATAGCAGCGAGGATAGACCATAAAAGTAATCTGTGATACCTGGCAATTTCCTGAAGCTCTAGACGCGAAAAAGTTGTATTCATATATGACTCCTTACAGATAAGACATTTCGTGTGGAAGGAAGAAGGATAGGGATAATTTTCCAGAAACATAGTCTTCAAAGCTTTGCCTAGCAAGACTCCTACGAATGATAAGCACTGATTATCACACAAAGTCGAGAAGAGCCAGGTATCTCACAGATAATTTTCGACTGATCTTCGCCAAAGATCTGCGGGCTAACCACATATTATAGGTCAACTTTCTGTATAACACTCTCCAGAGTAACGGTATGAGTCAACTTTCGGCATATCACTCTATTTAGGCGCAATCGCCAGAACTTTTCCCTATATCACCCCCAAAAGCGTGTTAGCCAGATCAGCATATTGCCAAAAACGTTGTTTAATGAAATTCCTGACAACTAGGCTCATTCTAGCGACGATTATTCGATCTGACCGCACCCCTTGACAAAAATTTATAATTATTCGATTCGTTTAACTGTCGGGGGCTTCTGTAAAGATTTTTTGCCTGGAAATCCACACCCACCAACACACTTTTTCAGCAAACCCTAATTCAACCTTTTGCTCCTGTACTTTTAGCAGCACAGGAGCAAAGCTGAAAATAAAAATTAATAACTGTCCTCATCGATGATAACTTCCACGGGAATCACTTCTTCTAACACTTTTTCCTGCATTTCTTGGCGACGAATCGGTATTTTGGTTTTTTCCAATTCCGGTAAAGCGACTAATTCCCGTTGTTTTTCCCGGACGGTATTGGGTAACAACATCGGTAAAGGTTCGGGGGTTTCTAACCAGTAGCTGGCTACCGGTAGGGTATGTTCTAAATCTTCCAATAAACGGGGAATAATCATCACCGCGTGCAGTTCACCGATTTTCTCCGCTTCCCGCATTCCCGCATCAATGGCCACGGCCACATTAGCGACGGAACCCCGGATAATGGCCGTACACAAACCATCCCCAATTGTTTCGTAGGAAGCTAACTGCACATCGGCCGATTTTAACATGGCATCGGCTGCCCCCACCATAGCAGGAAAACCGCGGGTTTCCAAGAGACCGATCGACATATTGCTCAGTTTGCTGAACCCCCGTTGACTTTGGGCAATTTCGGCTAAACGGCTACCAATTGGGAAAATTACCTCTAAATTGGGCATCGGTCGGGGAATAACGGATTTAGATACCAATTGTCCGAACTGTGCGGCGGTTTTTGCCCCTTCTTCCACTGCTAACCGCACATCGGCAATATTACCACGCACGATCGCCGTACAGTGACCACCGCCAATTTTTTCGTAACCCACGAGGGTAACTTCTGCTGATTTTAGCATCATATCCGCCGTCCCGACGATCGCCGGAAAGCTGAGGGTAGAGACCAAACCCAAGGCGCTATCTTTGGGGTGACGCTTGGTTTTCATCGTCCTTTGACTGGGGTTAGTTGTGGACGAGGGGGGAGTGCTTCCATTAACTCTTAATCTAGACATTGAAGATAAACTTGCCCTAACAGGTACGAAGGGGGTGATTGTCAGCTATCCTGTTACTATCTAGTCTATCCTGTTAACCTTAATTGCTATTGAAGATTTTTGAGGGATTAGATAAATTTTAGTTATTGTAGCTTGATCAAGTTGTCTTTGACATCCTCGCCGCCGTAAAACGGACGGCGATTCCCAAACCTCACGATTTGGGTTTCTGCTTCTGTCCCGAAGGATTTTTCGCACCTGCCGCCCCAGTTTTACTCTGTTC
>VYLQ01000223.1_pt1 | contig 16658 bp, 20 predicted proteins | sample 5115351 | NCBI WGS metagenome assembly VYLQ01 (sample SAMN12291776, study PRJNA351875) | freshwater metagenome | isolation source: freshwater lake | place: USA: Michigan, Lansing Lake | collected 2013-08-14 | reverse complement strand
TTTAGGGAAAAGCCGCAAAAAACCGCGCCAGCGTCCAATGGTTGATGTGCGCTTCCAGTACGCCACGGCTTTTATCTGGGGGGTGAATAAGCCGATCGCTCTTTACGATCGCTCGTTTACTTTCCTTGATGCCCTTGTAGATGAGTTTGGGTAGTATTCACGGATGGTCTATACCCTTCCGTCGAGTCGGATTGGCTACAAGCCTTGCTATAACTGAGTTATCGGATTTACCGAGAGCGGTACAAATATTTTATTGAGCGGATAGCATGGCTAGAAAAAGGTTTTCAGATTTAGAACGGGTGTATGATGCTTTAAAGCTGGGAAACGTCCAAATTAGCTCTTTACCACAGAATTTAGACTTTGTTAAATATGCAAAATGGCGCGAAGGTAACGGACCAGAGCGAAACATCGTCCGGCCTAACCTAAATGGAGAGGTTTCGGTCGGTGTAAGAGCGTTTGGATACGGATTTGACGATGAAGAAGCAAAACAATTAGTTACGTTATCCGGTCGGTCTAGCGCTTTTTTAAATGGATTTGGTCCTAAAGCTAAATTCGGAGTAGCAACTGCCAACCTAACTGAGTACAACGCAAATTCTAGCTTTGTCCCTGCTAAAGCTCGCATTGCCCAAATTGTGGCCGGAACCACCGAAACATCAGCAATTACTGGGCGAAAATACAAGAGTAAAACCGGAGCCGCTTACACCATCCCTATGGGACAAACATCTGGAACGCTTCGCTATCAGCAAACGATTAATTCTATTTTAACTGATGCCGTTTTTAATGGCTCTAATGCTACTCATGTCGTAAGTTTTGAACCAGAAAGATTCCGCCGTGATTAATGTAAATCAAGTTAAAGAAAGAATGCGTCTATGGACTCCGGAAAGATTTGATGATGTTTCCGTAGAAGAAACGTCAGAAAGGTTAATCATTTGTGGGAGCGCGTTGGTAGATTTCTTTTCTTTAGAAATTACTCCGACGGACTATCTTGATATAGTTGAAAGCTGCGGGGTAGATGTTGATGAATATTTAGAGATAATCAACGAAAACCTGTATGACATCGTATAATGCTAGTAATTTTAATAACTGGCAGTCTGTCTGGAATCAAAGCTTTACAGCAGAACCAGCACCGGGAGACAGACCAGAATTAGAGCGGTTTTTTCCTTTACCAGAAATTTCTGTGCCGATTCAGTTAAGCTCTGGTTTACTTGCTTTTTACGCTACAAGTCAAGGTGCTAATCCTAAATGGAAGCTTGCGGCTAACGTCAAGCGCAAGTATGTCACGGGGTTGACTGTGGGGGGAAACCCTGACGCAGTGGTAGATAACAAGCGAATTTTTTTAAATCAATTTTCGATGCTAAGATACCCTGTTAGTTTTGGTTTGAGTTATTCCTTGCTAATTTCGGTTCCTTATTGGCACAGACAAATTTCATTGTATTTATGGGAATACACTGGGCCGATTATTGATTCAGTTGACCAAAAACTCGATTTAATCTTGGAGAGATTACCAGATTTACCATGATTCCATTCACTTTATTGGCTCTTGTTTGTGCTTTATTGATTTTAAAATGTCACAGAAAAATAAGATTGCGTTAGGTTTTGTCTGTGTGGGGTTATTAAGCTGCATTGTTTTAAGTTACCATCTCCCCCCGGAAAAATTAACGATTGCGCTTACTGGTCCGACTGCTTTAGTTGGGGCCGGGTTAGCCCAATGGAGTAACAGGGAGGATTAAGGCAATGACTAACACTAGGATAATTAACTGGAGTAGTTCTGACGCAAAAATCAGTGGGTTTTTGCTGTGGGGGAAGTGACGAAAAACGACTTGCGACGGGTTCCCCCTGCTGGTGGCGACATAGAACGCGAGATTTGACAACTTGCGATCGAACTCGATAAAATTCGTGAGGGGTATCAACTGGCGGAAATTTATCAAGTCTGGGGATTAAAAAAATTTATGGGTAAGGAATATATGGGGATTAGACGATCCACTTTCCTGATCGACCCCCGGGGAAATATTGCCTATATTTGGTCAAATGTCAAGGTAAAAGCCCATGCAGAAGCGGTTTTGAAAAAACTTGAGGAATTGCAGTAGCAAGCCCTCAGTACCCAATATTTACGGCTATGCAATCGCGCCCTTTCGTGTTAGACTAGAAAAGTTGTCAAAAATCGCACATCTAGGCGATCGGGTGTTTCTAGGAATCTAGAAATCCAGCCCTAGATGGAGGATAAACCCGAAAAGGAGAAAAATATGCCCGTTGTCTCTCTCGCAGAATTGCTAGAGTCTGGGGTTCACTTTGGCCATCAAACGCGCCGTTGGAACCCGAAAATGTCTCAGTACATCTACACTGCCCGGAATGGGGTTCATATCATTGATTTGGTGCAAACTGCCCAATTAATCGAAGAAGCTTACGAATTTGTCCGAGGAGAAGCCGATCGCGGTAAACGCTTTTTATTCATCGGTACGAAACGGCAAGCGGCAGCAATCATTAAACAGGAAGCTTTACGCAGCGGTAGCCACTTCGTTAACCAACGCTGGTTAGGGGGAATGTTAACCAACTGGGAAACCATTCGCGGCCGGGTAGAAAGACTCAAAGAATTAGAAGAATTAGAAAATAGCGGCGCCCTCGATAAACGACCGAAAAAAGAAGCATCGGTACTGCGTCGGGAATTGGGCAAACTAGAAAAATACCTCGGTGGCATTAAAACCATGCGCCGGCTGCCGGATTTAGTCGTCGTAGTGGATCAGCGTCGGGAATACAACGCTATCCAAGAATGCCAAAAATTGGGCATTCCCATCATCTCCCTCTTGGATACTAACTGCGATCCTGACTTAGTAGATGTGCCGATTCCCGCCAACGATGACGCGATTCGCTCAGTTAAACTGATTTTAGGCAAAATTAGCGATGCGATTATCGAAGGTCGTCGCGGTGGTCAAGCAGCGGTGGAAGAATACGAGGAAGACTACGAGGATGAAACCGAGTACGAGGAAGAAGGTGATTATTCCCAATACGCCGCCGAATTTGCCAGTGGAGACGACGATAACTAGGGAAAATTAGCTATTGATTGCCGCTAGGTTCGGGGGGAAACTTTCCGAACCTATTGATCGGTAAAAGCTGCCCCTCTCGTGGCATGATCAACTATAAGCAGTAGGTTAGGAATTTTATGGCGGAAATTACAGCACAACAGGTTAAAGAACTTAGGGAAAAGACCGGCGCCGGCATGATGGATTGCAAGAAGGCGCTGACGGAAAACGCGGGGGATATAACTAAAGCGATCGAATGGTTGCGTCAAAAAGGGATTACTTCCGCCGAGAAAAAAGCTAGTCGGGTAGCGGCAGAAGGGATGATCGGCAGTTACATCCACACCGGCAGCCGCATCGGTGTTTTAGTGGAAGTGAACTGTGAAACCGATTTTGTTGCCCGTCGCGAGGAGTTCAAAAAATTGGTTAATGACGTGGCCATGCAGATTGCCGCTTGTCCTAACGTCGAATATGTGAAAGTGGCCGATATTCCCGCCGAAATCGCCACCAGAGAAAAAGAAATTGAGATGGGACGGGACGATTTAGCCAATAAACCCGATAATATCAAAGAAAAAATCGTGGCCGGCCGCATCGAAAAACGTTTGAAAGAACTTTCTCTGCTCGATCAACCCTTTATCCGCGATCAGAACATTAGTATTGAGGAGTTGCTCAAACAAGCGATCGCTGCTTTAGGAGAAAATATTCAGGTGCGTCGTTTCCAACGCTTTGTACTAGGTGAAGGGATCGAGAAAGAAGAAACGGATTTCGCCGCCGAAGTAGCTGCCCAAATGGGACAAAAACCCCCGGAACCCGTGGCAGCAGCCCCGACAGTGGAGGAAAAAGCCCCGGAACCCGCAGCGAAGGATAATCCGCCCGCTAAAGGCAAAAAGAAAAAGTAGGTTAAATGAAGATCAATCTGGTGGGGTGCGAGTTTCGTACCCTTTTTGTCTTCAGGGGAGTGCCGGAGTGGGGGGACTTGATCAGTTATCAGTAAACAGTAAACAGTAATCAGTGAAAAGAAAAAAGAAAGTGGCAACCCACGCAGATTCCTTTACGGGATTCTTTGGGAACAAAACCCCGTCTTTTACCTACTTATTAAAAACTTTGTCAATAAGATTATCTTATTTGCACTGGTGGTCTCTAGAGGTTGTCGAACGGAAACAAATGCAGATTCAGGACAAAATCAGCGAAATAGCCGCTAAAACAGCGAAAGCGATCGAACTTTCTCAAAATTATTTACTTTCTACCCAATACTCTGACGGTTACTGGTGGGCAGAATTAGAATCTAATGTCACCATCACCTCAGAAGCAATTTTACTGCACAAAATCTGGAAAACTGACAAAAATCGCCCCCTAGACAAAGCAGCTACCTATCTGCGTCAGCAACAGTGTCCTAACGGCGCTTGGGAGTTATTTTATGGGGATGGTGGCGATCTTAGCACCACTGTGGAAGCCTACATGGGGCTGCGACTATTGGGAATTCCTGTTAATGATCCTGCTTTAGAAAAAGCTAGAGAATTTATCTTAGCTAAAGGTGGCATCAGCAAAACCCGCATTTTCACCAAAATGCACCTCGCTTTGATTGGTTGTTATGATTGGCAGGGGGTTCCCTCTATCCCCGCTTGGATCATGCTACTGCCGGAAAATTTCCCTTTTACTATCTATGAAATGTCCAGTTGGGCGCGGGGAAGTACGGTTCCTTTATTAACTGTTTTTGACAAAAAACCCGTGTATAAAATGGGTTTTAATCTCGATGAACTCTATACAGAAGGGGTGAATAATGTCAAGTATGAGTTACCAAAAAATAACAATTGGTCAGATGTTTTTCTCTGGTTGGATGGGCTGTTTAAATGGGCAGAAAAAACTAATTTAGTTCCCTTCCGTCAAGAAAGTCTGAAAGCGGCGGAAAAATGGGTGATTGAACGACAGGAAGACACAGGGGATTGGGGGGGAATTATCCCAGCGATGTTAAATTCCCTATTAGCTTTAAAAGCCCTAGGTTATGATGTTGACGATCCGATTGTTGCCCGCGGTTTAAAAGCGGTGGATAATTTTGCCATTGAGACGGATAATACCTATTGTGTACAGCCCTGTGTGTCGCCAGTTTGGGATACGGCTTGGGTAATTCGATCGCTAATTGAATCTGGCCTAAATCCTGCTCATCCAGCTATAATTAAAGCGGGACAATGGTTAATCGATCAACAAATTCTTGATTATGGCGATTGGGCGATTAAAAATAAAATCGGAACCCCCGGCGGTTGGGCTTTTGAATTTGATAATCGCTGGTATCCCGATTTAGACGATTCGGCAGTGGTGGTGATGGCTTTAGAGTTAATTAAAATGCCCGATGAAAATATTAAAAAAGGTGTGATGAAACGGGCAGTTAATTGGATGGCGACTATGCAGTGTAAAGCTGGTGGTTGGGGAGCTTTTGACATCGATAACGATCAAAATTGGCTTAATTCTTTGCCCTATGCCGATCTAAAAGCAATGATCGATCCTAATACAGCTGATGTGACTGCCAGAGTTCTAGAAATGTTAGGCACTTGTGATGTTAAAATGGAGGAAAATCGAGTTAAAAAAGCTTTCGATTATCTGGAAAAAGAACAGGAAGCTGATGGTAGTTGGTTTGGTCGTTGGGGTGTAAATTATATTTATGGAACCAGTGGTGCATTATCTGCTTTGGCTTTTCTGGAACCGAATAAATATCGCCAGCAATTGCAAAAAGGAGCCAATTGGTTAAGCGGTTGTCAAAATGTTGATGGTGGTTGGGGTGAAACCTGTTTTAGTTACAATAACCCTAAATTTAAAGGACAGGGAAATAGTACCGCTTCCCAAACTGCTTGGGCATTAATCGGTTTATTAGCCGTCGGGAAAGTCACGGGCAATTATCAGCGAGAAGTGATTGAAAAGGGCGTTAACTATCTTCTTGTTACCCAAAAAGAAAATGGTACATGGGATGAAGATTACTTCACCGGTACAGGTTTTCCCTGTCATTTTTACCTGAAATATCACTTCTATCAGCAGTATTTTCCTCTACTAGCTTTGGGGCGTTATCGGGCTTTGATTTAGTCTGTTAATCTATGCGTTAAGACAGGAAATAACCCTAACTGTCTAACGCATTTTTTGTGAGTAACTAGGAAAAAATAAATCAGGAGATATATTTAAAAAATTGGCTAATTTTTGAATATAGATAGGAGTTAACTCTTGTAGGCCATCAAAAATGTCATCCAGGGTTGACTTACTTTCAAAGATAGATAGCAAATCTTGCTTTTGTAGGTTTCTTTCCTCTAATATGAATTTCAACAATTCAAGTCCATAAATATCAGGTATTGGCTCTTGATTTTCCTCATACTCATAAATTAAAGACCCTAAAACATTTAGATATTCCCTTTCTTCTACCGTTAATTGGGGTTTGTCTAAAAGGCGATTAATAACCTCCTGCATCATTTCTAAGTCTTCCTCATTCTGAATAGGACGAGGAGGGTATTGCTTTAATAATTCTAAGTATTTATCAGTGGCAAACATAAAGATAACTCTAATTTTATGGTTTAAATAGGGGTGACTGAAGGAGATACAAAATTTTTAGTTAATAATTTATAGTTTTCATAAGTGGGTGGGTGGAATTAAATATAAGATGAACGTAGGTTGGGTTGAAGCATGAAACCCAACGCCCGATTATGTTACGCTACCGCTAACCCATCCTACAAATAATTTTTCCTCCCTACTTATTTGGAGATTCAGAGATTTAGATCAATATTTATTGGACCACGAATCTTTTTTCCATTGGTTTTTATTATATTCAGCATGGGTTAGTACTTTTCTAATGAAAACATTTCTATGTTGAAAATCAACATAAGTTATTAGTCGATAGTTGTTGCCGCAAATGTTGAATACTATAAAATTACCCACTAAGTCAGCCGAAGAAAAATCCTGACGAATATCTTGGAAACTTTGCCATTTTGCTTGACTAACTTGCTTGTACCAATAACGTAAACCAGCCTGAGCCTCTGGATGAGTTTCCCAAAAATTTCTTAAGGTGGCTCTTGAAATAATATGCCTAATTTTTTATTAATCTTTTAAGTTTTATTTTCATGATCCCTACCCTTTTGTGTTTTGTTCTTGCTTCCTAGTATAGCAAACTGCGAAGCCTCTAGTCAAGTATTTTAATTTCTCTGATAAACCGCATCCACAGGGAAACCCGTAGTTTTGCTTTTTCGGCTACGATCCTTGCATAGCAATATTTTTAAGGCTTAATGGCTTGCCCGTGAAATTCCAGTTATCTAGCTGGTTGCGGTTTATTAATATTTATTAATTAGCAGAATTTGTAATTAACTAGCTAAGTCTCTTGATAGCCGACTCAAGGCTAAAAAATTTATTTAGTAGTAATTACACTTATGCCCGATCGACTATTGCGTTTAGATACCTCACAGCTTAATAATTAAGTATAGAATAGCCAAGTCTCCAAACTACCGCTTAACCAAAACTTCTATTACCCTGATGAGAAACCTCTATTTTCTCTTGCCCGGTACTACTTCTCCCTTTGGTGGGGGTGGACTGTGGGCAGAAATGAAAACTGTCAATTTGGCTAGTCAAATTTGTAGCACCCAGATTGTGACTTATCGTCAAAAAGAGTTAAATTATCCTTTTTTAGAGGACATACTCGCGAAAATAAGCTCGGATGACAGTATTTTTGTGGTTAGCTGGGGTTTTGATCTTCCTAAACTGGTGCAAAAATTGCGATCGCATAATATCATTTATCATGCTCATAGTACAGGTTACGGCTTCCGTTTACCCTCCCAAATACCAATTATCACCGTTAGCCGCCATACTATGGGTTATTGGGGAGAAAAAGCTCCTAATGCTTTGATTTACTATCTTCCTAATCAAATTGGCTCGGAATTTCTCAATTTAGGCTTAGAAAGGGATATCGATGTCCTAGTACAGGGGCGCAAATCCTCAAAGTATCTTCTCAATCGTCTAGTTCCCGCCCTCCGTCCCCACTGTCGCGTTAGGGTTTTAGATAGCTATGTGGAAGATTTAGTGGGATTATTCAATCGTAGTCGGGTTTATCTCTACGATTCGGCTGAATATTGGGCTGTAAACGGTTTAACGGAGGGTTTTGGCTTACCGCCCCTGGAAGCTTTAGCCTGTGGTTGTACGGTATTTTCTAGCGTCAATAGCGCCTTAGCCGATTATCTCGATCCCGGTTTCAATTGTCAAAAAATCGGGGCTTATTCCAGTCAATACGATCGGTCACGTATTCTTAATTATGCCCGTAATTTTCCCGTTAATTCTTTACCGGCTAATTTTCTCGATGATTATCATCCTGAAAAATTACTACCACGTTTTGAAACAATTTTAAGAGAAATTAATGATTTCTTTGATATTAAAAAACGCTATCCGGCTGATATAGAAGGTTTAGAACCCCTGCGACTTAAAAAATTATGGATGCAGAGTTCCCTCGCTAAACTTAAGAAAAAACTGTTTAAATAGCAGTGGTCTTTCCTTAATTAGGGTTTGCTGAAAAAGTTTGTTGCTGGGGTTAGGAGTCGGTCGGGGAAGTCAGAATAACAGAATTACCTCGCGCACTGGGAAGCGGAACCCGCAATCGAAGAGCGAAAGTGCCAGGGTTTTGAGTCCCTCGGATCGATTTCTCAACCTTTGTTTCTTGCACTTTTTTCGCCCAAAAAGTACCAAAACCCTTTTCTAGCAAGGCTTCCATTGATATTCGGACAACCCTATTTATCTACCCAGCCAAATCACCAGCAAAGCCACAATTGTCGCCAGAAAAAGGATATGATTCATCCAATCGTCGAAAGACCAATTTTTAAACATAATTAGTTCCTTACAATCGAGGTTTACTGCTCAACAGCTTACCTTAATTCCTGATAGAAGTGCTATCGGGTGCAGCCGGTTGACTCTGGCAATATGTTGAGATTAGTTAAGAGCAGTAAAGGGATCGTTAAATCAATCATAAATTGTTATAGTCCATTTCCTCCAGAGCCTAGCATAGAGGGGAAGCATCCTTAATCGCTAGGTAATTGCATGAATGGACTACAACAACAGATTATCAGTCTTGATCGGAAAGTCGATCGTCTACAGGATATTGTCGAAAACCTCGGCCAGCAAATTGCTATCCTAGCTGGGGATAAATCGAGTCATTCCCCGCAAGAATCCCTCGAAATGGTCGGTTTTTCCGAGTTATCCGATAATAGCCTCTATGATCATAAAGATATTCTCCGGGATCACGGTGGCAAACAAGCCCCAGCTGTCAATGGCGATAATCCTTTTTCCGATGAAATCCAAATTCGCCGATTAACGGCACAATTGACGGCGGCCTACAATCGCATTGCAGCTCTCGAAGAACAATTACTCACCTATCGCATCCATTCCTAGTTAATTTCTGCCCAGAGGATTGGTGGAAGATTGTGAGTTAGAATTAGGCAGACTGGGTAAACCGGGTAGGGTGGGATTAGTCGGCAAATTGGGCAAAGGATTGCTATTTTCTATTGTGGGATTGTTAGCCTCCCCCGATAGAGTCGCTAAAGCCACGCGATCGCCGCCTACCTGTCGCAGTAGGTCTAAAACCCCAACTACTTCGTTATAACTGGCATTACGGGAAGCATTCAGTACCATCAGTCCATTGGGACTATATTGATGATAATTCTTGATCGCCTCGAACAACTGGGCGCGAGTCACCATCTGTTTTTCGACGTAGAGTTGTCCGAAATCATCGAGACTAACTACCAACATTTCCCGCATCGGGGTGGTGGCGGTACTGGCTTTCGGTAAATCGAGGCTGATAGCCTGTTGGCGAGACAATCCCACCGCACCGAGAATAAAGAAAGTGAGAATACAGAAAATTACATCGATCAGGGGAATGATATTAACCTGCACATCCTCTTGAATGCGGTGTTGATCATGCCATAATTTGAGCGGACGAGCCGTAATATGGCTACTTTTTGTGGTTTTCGGTTGCTGGATTTTAGTTTCGGCCATGGGTGATCAGGGGGAGATTTAGCGATCGAGAGGTTTTTCTAGGTTAGCACTGAGGGCGTATTGTTGGTCTTCTCCATCTAGCCAGCGTTGGCGGTAGATAATTTCTAAATCACTGCCGGCCTTGCGAAAAATCCTAGCTTGATTGAACCAGAGTCCCTGAAAAACACGATAGAAAGCGAGGCTAAAAATAGCGACAATTAAGCCGGTAGCGGTGGAAATTAAAGCCTCACTAATACCTAAAGTTACCCCGGCTGTAGAGGAAGTTCCCAGGTCACTTAATTGAATATTGGCCAAAGAGGTAATTAAACCGAGTACCGTCCCTAATAATCCTAGCAGGGGAGAAAGGGCGATGACTGCCTCAAGGATTTTATCGCCCCGTTTCATCAGGGATAATTGTTCATCGGCAGCCGACTCGAGGGCAAAGTGAAAAACCTCTGGCTCTGGATTTTCTAAGCGCAGGGGAGCATAAAGATAGCTACCAATGGGGTGATTGCGGGAATCTCTGGCGACTTTTGCCGCCAAATCCCAGTTACGGATGGCCGATTCCATAATTCGATTTAAAATCTGGCCTTCACTGAGGAGAGTACGACTCCAAAACCAAATTCGTTCGATAATAGTGCTAAGAGCTAAAATAGACAGGAAAAGCAGCGGCCACATGGCAACTCCGCCTTTTTGGATTAAATCAGTTATACTCACGAGTTGTTTTGTCCCTCCTGGGCGATCAAGCTAGATTATTAGTTTAAGATTTAAGTCGATCAATTGACATTTATAGTTCTTACGCTGACTTAGAATACAGGATGAGATGAGGCTTTTCAAGAGGCCAGGAGAGCTAAAAAGGCAAGAGTAAAATTAATATTAACGATTTTAGTAAACCTCTTGTATAATCAATTTTTATTGGTTTAAAAACGTCAAAAATAAGGATTAAGTGGCATAAAGTATGTAAATAGACCATTTAATTGATTATTATTCATTCTTAATTCTCCAGACGACCGACTACTGGCCACTGACTCCTAATCAACCACGACAATTTTTGATTTTTACAAGAGGTCTAGTGATTGGCCCGACTCTATTTGAACCTGATTCTCGCCCGAGAAGTCTAAAACCTCTATCTCTAGACATCGATTAGCCAATGACCATGAAAAACCTCGTCTCTAGGGCTTGAAAAACTTGTCGGGCTTCTATTTTCGGGTTAATCAAGGAAAATTCTTTCAACCCTGTAGCGAGGATATTCTCTGGTTATTCTGGCAAAATGCGCTCGAAATTTCTCCTCAACAACTGCAACAATTTGCCGAGATTTTCCCCGATAATGCTAGGAATATTCAACCATTAAACGGGCGATCAATCCTGCATTCCTAAAACTGTAAATTTGACAAAAACTGATAACTGACTACTGTTTTCGATTAAGCGACCAAGAGGAAATCATTGGCTGTTAGGCTAGGATTACCAGTTAAAACTGCAAAATTGTCACCGGTTCCCAATCCCGCTGCGCTGCCATTTTGGTTATAGAATAGATGACCAGTGCCACTGCTATAAACAATAAAAGCATTACTATAGCGGTATTCGCTTGAGTGAGATACAGACCATCGTCTTGCCTAGACTGACTTATAGCTTGTTGCATTATACCTCATTCGACTGCATACCGCTATAGCGTCAACTAAACTATTATTAGCAACGAGGGCAAAATTACTAGCTTGACTAAAACCGTTACCAACCTCACTGGTTAAAGCAGCAAAAGTGGTTTTACTCAAGACAATTTTATCTTGATTAAGCACGAAGTCAGTGATCGTATCTACCCCAAAATCACTGGCAACAAGAACACGAGTAGAGCGATATTCAATTTGATCAATTCCTGCTCCACCCGTGAGAGTATCATTACCCGTATTACCTGCGAGAGTATCATTTCCTAAGCCACCAGTGAGGCTATTAAGGAAATAAGGCTTTTGACCTGTTAAAATCCGATGTTCATGCCGCGAAAATAGGATTGGGACTTTCAAAAACCTGGCATTATCCTTCTTGTAGTACATAGCTTGGTACAAAAAACCAGGGCAACAAAGCCTGAAACGACCGGCTACTGACGACTGGCTACTGACGACCGACTCCTACCCCCACCGAAAAACTTTTTCAGCAAACCCTAATTATTTTTGCCCAGGAAAACAAAGAGTCTCCCTTGACGACCTATTTTTCCGAAAAAATATAGCAGTTTTCCTCAGAATGAGGCATGAGCAAGGGGCTTAAGCCCCTTGTTGGCAAAACTTGTCGATACCTCAGTAATGTGAAAAGCGCTATAGTTAGTCCTAAACCAGGTATTTCTTCAAGAAGTTCACAGACTTGCCGTAATATAAGTGTCATTTGTTACCATAATAACTTCATGAGTTATCGCACTTAATTCTCCTATGCAAAAATTAATTATCCAAGAAGTCTATTAATTACTATTTTCGACCGTGGGAAGAGGAGAAGGTGATAAAACGGGAGGAGCGATCGGTTCAATTTTATCCTCATTAACTGGGGGATTAATCACCTCTGTTCCAGAGGAAGGAGAAGGGGAAGGAGAAGGGGAAGGAGAAGGGGAAGGGGAGGGAAGGGGAGAAACTTGAGGACTCGGCTCTGTTTCAGGAAGAGGAACAGGAATAGGAATTACTTCTTCTGGGGTGGGACTAGGAGTTAATTCTGGAGTCGCTTCTGGACTAGGAATCACCTCTGGGGTAGGAGTCGGGGATGGGGTAGGAGTCGGGGAATAAATAGGAGTCCGTTGGCGAGAAGGTCGTCGGATAGGGGGAAAATCTTGGGAGGGAGGAGGAGTGATTTCAGGACTAGGAGAAGGTTCGGGGGTTGGTGATGGTTCAATTTCCTCATTTTTGGGTAAAAGAGCCATAAATCCCCGATATCCCAGGGCAAAAGCCCCAATTGTCACCGCAAAAATCAGCAAAATCGACAGCCAAGGATTCTTTTTTTCCCCAGAATTGGGTTTAATAACCACAGTGGGGGAGACGGTTGGTTTTTGGGGTGTCGAGGACTTTAATCGGGGACTATGGGGAGAAACAGCGATAGTCGGTTGGGTGGACAAATCGGGGGATATTTCTCCTAAAGCTGCTAACATTTCCCCGGCAGTGGCAAACCGATCCCGGGGATGAAAACGGATCGCTCGATCGATTACCATAGCTAAATTAGGATTAACATTTTCTGCCTCCTGTCGCCAGAGAATTTCCCCCGTGCGCGAGTCAGTTTCTAGATATTGGGGAGTTTTTCCCGTTAATAAAAAAATCGCCGTTAAGCCTAGGCTGTAAAGGTCACTAGAAAAGACCGGTCTCCCGGCAGCCTGTTCCGAAGCCATATAACCGGGGGTGCCAAGGGCGATCGAATAGGCACTTTTTCCCGTAGGATCGAGTAAGGTGGCGACTGCTTCTTTCATTACCCCAAAATCGATTAAAATGGGCAAATTATCACTATTTCTTAAGATAATATTATCGGGTTTCACATCCCGGTGAATAATGCGGCGACTGTGAATAAAATCAAGAACAGGCAGTAAATTCTCCAAAATCGTCCGCACTGCCGAGGACGATAAATTTCCCTGTCGTTGCTGTTTTTGGGTTAGTGTCTCCCCTTCAATCCATTCCTGCACCAGATAGAAGTGATTATCTTGGGCAAAATAACCGTATAAACGGGGTATTTGGCGATTTTGTTCCCCCAATTCCTCTAAAACCCTTGCTTCTTTCTGAAAACGTTCTTTTAACCATTCTGGCATCTCCTCACTTTGAATAGCTGGCTGCAATTTTTTAATCACACAGCGCCGTTGAGAAGGCATATTCGTATCGATAGCGATATAAGTTTCCCCAAATCCCCCCCTAGCAAGGGTACTAACAATTTGGTAGCGATTGTTTAAAAGCACTAGATTCATTACCCTGAGAGTGCAAGCGTGGTCATAAATTGTTCCTAGACTAACATTCTTTTGTTAAGGAAAAAGTCAAGGGAAAAACTAGAGTCAAGTCTAAGGAATCCAGCGACGGATTTTCGTCCAGAAAGCGCCATTATCTTGACTACTCATCTGTTGAAAACCTTGATAACAATCGTAGGCGCGATTAAGATGGGCGGTGATTTCCGTCGCATTGGGATGGGAATTGCGATCGGGATGCCAATAACACAAAAGAGTTTTATAATTATTTTCAATATGGCTAGTCTTGCTCAAAGGAGTAATCCCCAAAACTCGCCACCAAACGGGATTAGCCGACTCCATAATCATCACGGCCAAGGAACGGGGCGAAGGATAGAGAATTTGGGCGATTAATGACCAATCTGCCCCATAACACAGCCGATAAACCGCTTTAACCCGCTCTTTTCCCAACTGTTCACAAGCTTGTAAATGCCATTGACGAAAATCCCTCCGCATCTGCTGATGAGTTCGCAAATCTCGCTGGGCAAATCTGCCCTCAGCTAGTTTATTGGCCTCGATAGTGTTAAAGTTACCATTAGCGATCGCTTTTAGATCCCAATAGAGATGTTGACACTCTCCGCCCTAAAAGTGCGGAGATTCTTGGGCTGAATCCTGCCTCTACTAGCAAAGCTAATTTTGGTCTTACAGCTTGTCCAACGGTCAGTTCGCGTGTCACGACTACACATCTGATTTTCCGCTTACCAATCAGTTTAACACAAAGCCGTCCTAAAAGGACGGGGTTTTAACCCAAATTTTCGATAAAAAGGATCTTGACCCAAGGCGAGACTTTCCAGAATTTCTTCAGCGTAACCTCTAGCCGGATTTAATTGCAATAATTCCCGTAATTCCCGACAAAACTGCTCATTTTCGGGCATACCGCACCATTGCCAATAGTTAATATCTGGTTTTGCCAGAGACTGCTGATAGAAACTGCGCCAGACTTGCGGAACAGTACAGGCGATCGGGGTAGCCAAAGGAGTAGCCAGGGGATAAAATTGACCCTTTAAAGAGCTTTCAGGAGCATCTTCTAGCAAACAAGCAAGATGATAGGCGGGATGACTACGGGGCTTTTTTTGGGGGCTAATAAACCAAAAAGCCGTTAAAATGACAATTAAGTACAAGAGGAGAGAAAGAATTTGCTCCGTCATCGCAACTTTTAGTTAGTCTGCTGAGTTACTCGAAAAATTATAATTGGTGCTATGGTCGCTAAAAAGTTCTTTGTATCTCGGCTGATAGTCAGGAATCTACAAAACGGGTTGATATGTCGTAAACGGGGTCTATACTGATAGTTTCTTCATCAAAATAGTCCTAAAAGTCTTTCCCAGTTAACATTTCACGACTCTATAAGCAAAAATTATCACACAAAGTCGAGAAGAGCCGGAAAGTTTCTGTATAATTAGTTAAACCTAAAAAATGAGGCAAAAAATGACGGACAAAAATAAGCCAGAAGAAGTTCAAGAGGCAATGATTTCAGTGGGAGTGGGTACAGCCATTGGAGCTAGTGCATCGGCAGTAGTTGGCGGTATGGGACTGGCTGTAGGAGGAACTGCTCTAGGAGTCGGTATGGCTCCAGTAGCAGCGGCAGGAGCAGTTGTCGGCACAGCAGTTTACGGAACCAAGAAAGCAATAGAAGAACAAGACGCAACGGCAATTGGAGCAGCGGCAATTGGTGCGGGTGCTGGAGCCGGCATATCAGCATTGGTTGGAGGTATGGGATTAGCAGTAGGGGGGACGGCAGTTGCAGTGACGATGGCTCCCGTAGCGGCAGTAGGAGCAGTAATTGGTTTGGCTGGGTATGGTATCTCTAAATTATTCACTGAGTAAGTAATGGCTAAACGGAAAAGACAGTCCCCCAATGCTGCTCAAAAATTAGTAAGAGGAGCAATTCGGGACTTTATTAATCAGCTTAATGGCATAGTTATTGAGCCGGAGATAAATACTCCTGTAAAGGGGACAGAGGCTTGGTATCGGGACAAACTTGCTAGGGAATTAGGAGGAAAAACTGAGGTTTACATTGATAAGGTAGGTAGAATAGATGTCTTAACTAATACGGAAATAATTGAAGTTAAAAATACAAAAGGCTGGAAATCAGCGATTGGACAAATAAAGAGTTATGGACAGTATTATCCCAAACATAAAATGAGAGTTCACCTATTTGGGAAATTGACTGAAAGTAAACTGGAAACTATCCAGAGAGTATGTAACCTAGAAGGTATAACTCTAACTTGGGAATAGTATGATCGCCGATTTAGTAAGATTCGTTCCCTCATGCAAGTCCTACCGCTGCAGCGATCGATTTTGGGGAACACACCATGGTCATTGATTCAAGCAAATGATAATAATCTAAAAACGTCTAGGCACAGCGACGGAGGGGAGTGCGATCGCTTATAATCGAGTTGTAAATTTTTGTTACGAAGTGCAGTTAGATTGAAGAATTGGTGCTATATTTTCGGGGGAAAAGCTGATGTTATTTCGGCTGATTGTCAGGAATCCACAAAACAGGGTGATATGCGGAAACTTTCGGCATATCCTTACTCTCTTTATTCGGAAAGTTTCTGTATAGAACCCATTTGGTATCTTTTATAATGTAGATGCCCTTGCTGAAAAGGTGAAGCGAAAACCTTGTCCATTATAGGTTTCAGGGGAGAGAGTCTCTGGCGGCGCTTAACGGCAATACTTTAGTCTGAACCCCGTTTTGTGAATGCGTCACCGTC
>VYLQ01000154.1_pt1 | contig 16705 bp, 15 predicted proteins | sample 5115351 | NCBI WGS metagenome assembly VYLQ01 (sample SAMN12291776, study PRJNA351875) | freshwater metagenome | isolation source: freshwater lake | place: USA: Michigan, Lansing Lake | collected 2013-08-14 | reverse complement strand
TCTCGGGGTTTAGGTCTCTAATCAATCTCATTGTATTTTCCTGCTGCTTCGTTTTTTTATGTATTATACTTCTTAATTTTTTATTTGGGTAATTAATTTTGCATGACTACTTATTAAATCAAAGCATAATTAGTCAAAAGTTGAGAATAGTTCTCAATAGGAAGAGCGAAGAATAGTAATAAAAAGCTGACTGCTATCTTGATTGTTAAGAAGCGTGATCTTTACCTAGTCAAATACCGAAAACCTTAGTTAGAGTGTATGAGTAGAAACACTGAAAGCTCCTCCCATTTACCAGAAAATCTGATTATCTGGTGCGGCGATTTGTAACCATCGACACAGAATCGCGCAATTATATCCCAGAAATGGCCGCCATTAATTAAGAAAACGTTTAAAAAATCTGCTCCCCGAAAATTCAATGTAACAATCATCCCATTGGGAGAAACTAAGTTTTTCCCCGCTATTATAACCCCACTCCATCGATAACTGCTTATGAAAATCTCTAAACTAGCCGCTGATGATAATTTTAATCAAATCATTGCCCTTGAGACAAGTCCTTTAGAACTAGACAGCGTGGATTTTGCTGAAAGAACTGACGAGGATCTGACTGAACCTTTACCGGAAACCCTAAAAACCACTCGTGGGGGTAGTGGAACAGGATACGCTCAAAGTAACAATGAAGATACTGTTGGGGCATTTTTTAAAGAAATGGCCCGTTATCCCCTGCTTAATGCGGAAGAAGAAATTGAATTAGCCCACTCGGTTAAGTTTCTCATGGAAGCGGAAGAAGTGCGCCAAAAACTGCAAGAAAATTTACATCGTCCCCCGACGAAAACGGAATGGGCAAGCGCTTTACAATTAGATAATGAACGTCAACTGGAAAACCGTCTTTATCGCGGACGAACAGCTAAACGGAAAATGATTCGTTCTAATTTGCGCTTAGTGGTTTCCATCGCTAAACGCTATTTAAATCGCGGGGTTCCTTTCTTAGATTTAATTCAAGAAGGTGCGATCGGACTCAACCGTGCGGCCGAAAAATTCGATCCCAATAAAGGTTATAAATTCTCTACCTATGCTTATTGGTGGATTCGACAAGCAATCACCCGCACCATTGCTAACGATGCGCGGACAATTCGTTTACCGATTCACATTGTCGAAAAACTCAATAAACTCAAAAAAGCGCAGCGCATTCTCAAGCAAGATTTACAGCGCAATCCCAATGAACGGGAACTCGCAGAAGCGTTAGAAATGACTCCTGAACAATTGCGGCAATTATTACAATTGCGTCGTCAATCTCTCTCTTTAAATCATCGTGTAGGGAAGGGAGAAGATACGGAATTAGTGGATCTGTTGGAAGATGATGATCTACAACTTCCCGAAGATAAAATGAATGAGATGATGATGCGTCAGGAAATTTTCGCAGTTTTAAGTGATGTTCTCACGGAACGGGAAAAAGATGTTATCTCCCTCCGTTATGGTTTAGCTACCAGTCAACCCTATACCCTAGAGGAAGTGGGGGGAATGTTCAATTTATCTCGCGAACGAGTACGTCAAATTCAAAGTAAAGCGATGCGAAAATTACGTCGTCCTCAAGTCGCACGTCGTCTGAAAGGATGGTTACATTAATAATTTTTTCTAACTCGTTCTCTCCTCTCTCCTTTTTCCCGGAGAGCTTTTTTTGTCGATATTTAGTTTAAAATTAAGATAAAGCTTATTTTCTCAGTAGATAGTCATAATACCGATGAACCGACATCTTACTCCACAACCAGAGCATCTAATCCAACAGAAAGTGAAAACGGGAAAATATCAATCTCCCAAAGATGAATACGAAAAAATAACTGATGCAGAATGGAGAGAAGATATTCGGCAAAAAATAGATGAAGCTATCTTTGCATCAGAAAATCATCCTCTCATAGATGGAGAAACTTTTGTCACTGAAATTATTCATCGTTTTCAAAAATGGGTCGTTATATCATAAATATACTAGCTATTCAGTCTCTGAATACAATAGGCAATTTTTCAGCTATTTTTTCTAGTTCTCAATAAAATCAAACTAATTCAATATGTCCAAAAACTCTTGGTTAATTCCCGATGATATTTATTTTCTTAACCATGGTTCCTATGGTGCAACCCCTAGAATAGTCTTGGATTATCAGCAACAATTGCGGGAACGAATGGAAAGACAACCTTTAGCATTTTTGGGGAGAGAATTAGAGGGATTATTAGATATTGCTAGGCAAAAATTAGCGGATTTAGTGGGAGTAAATAGCGATGATTTAGTCTTTGTTCCCAATGCAACCACAGCAGTGAATGCAGTATTAAATTCCTTAACTTTTCAGGAAAATGAGGAAATTCTGATCACCGATCAAACCTATAATGCTTGTGCTAATGCAGTTAAACATATAGCTAAAAGATGGGGTTTAAAGGTAATTATCGCTAAAATTCCCTTTCCCCTACAGTCTCCTTTAGAAATTAGTCAAGCAATTTTAGCATCAGTTTCTCCCCGGACAAAATTAGTAGTTTTAGATCATGTCACCAGTCCCACAGCCTTAATTTGGCCAATCGCAGAAATTGTGCAAGAATTAAATAATCGGGGCATTGATACTCTCATCGATGGCGCTCATGCTTTAGGTTTTTTACCCCTTAATATCGGGGCAATTAATCCCACCTATTATACTGCTAATTGTCATAAGTGGTTATGTAGTCCCAAGGGGGCTGCTTTTCTCTATGTGCGCGGGGATAAACAGGCAATAATTCGACCTTTAACTATTAGCCATGGAGCGAATTCTCCTCGACAAGATCGCTCCCGTTTTCAGTTAGAATTTGCTTGGATGGGAACCGATGATCCCAGTGCTTATTTATCGGTGCCAACAGCGATCGAGTTTTTAAATTCTCTCTCTATTGATGGTTTACTGGGTCTGATGGCGAGGAATCGTAATTTGGTTTTAAAAGCCAGAAATTTGCTTTGTCGTGCCTTGCAGGTCAATTATCCCTGTCCAGAATCAATGATTGGAGCGATGTCCTCAATTCTAATGCCTAGTTATGCTTGGACAGCAGAAGATTTATCTAGACAACTGTGGGAAAAATATCGGATTGAAGTGCCGATAATTGCTTGGGGAGAAGCATCATTGATTGTGAGAATTTCTGCTCACTACTATAATTCGATCGAGCAGTATGAATATTTAGCTGAGGTTTTAAATTCCCTGCTATTGGAGCCAAGATAAGCGGGGAGCATCGGAGCAGGGAAAAAAATCCATAACTGAGTTTTTAAAGTTGGATTGGGAGTTAATAACGGACTTGCGATGAGAACCGATAATTGGGCTAAAATGCCTCTTGGAGCATGGTTTCCTTGAGCATTTCTAAACCTTTTTTCACCCGACGGGAGACGGTAACGACACTAATGCCTAATTGTTCGGCGGTTTCCCGTTGAGTAAGATCCTTAAGGAAGACAAATTCGAGAATATGACGGGTTTTGTCTTCTAATTGAGCGAGAGCTTGTTGCAAACGAATGCGATCCTCTTGACAAAGTTGAAAGCTGCGATAACGGGGATCGGGAACGATGTCTTTTAAACAGGTGTTATTATCTTCATCGTTATTAACCGTCGCATCGAGACTCAGAGGTTCACGGTTTTGGAAAGCCAGTTTTACCTCTTGCCATTCTTCGATCGAAATATTTAAAGCGAGGGAGATTTCCGTATCATTGGGTTGACGATTGTAGAGGGTCTGGAAATCCCGACGCATATTTGTCGCTTGTCTGCCTAAATCTAACCAACGACGAGGAATACGAACTATATAACCTTTATCGCGCAGATGGTGTTGAATTTCGCCGCGAATATAGGGAATAGCGAAGGAACTAAAAGCATGACCTTTGCTGCTGTCAAAACGGTTGATCGCCCGAATTAGTCCCATACAGCCAACCTGCACTAAATCTTCGTAATTTTCATGACATTGATTGACCCAATGATGAGCTTCCTTTCTGACTAATCCTAGGTTTAACTCTATAATCTGATCCCGTAACATATTGTCTCCTGTTTTTTGGTATTTTTGAAACAGGGTGAGAGTTTCCAATTTAAGATTTTCTTTATTTAGGACAGACATGGGGTGTTAACAGACTTAAAAAATCCTTGGCTGTAAAAGATCACTATTACAATTAGCTTTGACCAATCCCAATACAGTCTGGATTAGAAGTGGCAAGCAATGGCAACAATGTAATACTACGATCTTGATGATACGACCTTTATATGAAGACTTGTGTGATTTCACGCGGTCAAGCCAGTATTTAAAGACACAGGGCAGATTTTCCTGGGCAGCTGGAGGGGAATTGGGCGTTGCTGAATCAAGGTATGAATGACAACCTTGCCCCCATCCAAAAGTTAGTTTGTGTCTAGGTTTTAAAAATCCCACAAAAGAAGATTCATATCTCAAATCAGCAACGCCAATTAAACTTTGCCGAAGAGCCAGATTTGAGTGGCGAAAACGTACCTCATCTATCAAAAAAACGACGTAATATCTAGAAAACTAGAACTCGAACAAAGGTAAACTCCGAGCATTATTTTTCGGCAATTTCGCCGGTAAACCTAAATGTTCGTAGGCGGCCGATGTCACTACGCGACCCCGGGGAGTACGATTAAGATAACCTATTTGTAATAAATAAGGCTCGTACACCTCCTCAATCGTTTTGGCATCTTCTCCCGTGGCTGCCGCTACTGCTTCCAATCCCACGGGTTTACCTTGAAACTGTTCGATCATCGTCTTTAATACTAATCGATCAGTCCAATCTAAACCCATAGAATCCACATTTAATTCATTTAATCCCTGATCAGCTAACTGGGGAGTGATCACCGTTTCTCCCTTCACCTGTACATAGTCGCGTACTCGTTTTAATAAACGATTGGCAATGCGTGGAGTTCCCCGACTGCGACGGGCAATTTCGATCGCACCCGCTTCGGTAATGGGAATATTAAAAATAGTGGCACTTCGGAGAATAATTGCCGTCAATTCCTCGATTGTATAGAAACGCAGACGTTGAATCAGGCCAAAACGATCGCGCAAAGGGGAAGTTAAAGAGCCAACTTTGGTAGTAGCACCGATTAAAGTAAAGGGAGGTAAAGAAATACTGCGAATTTTCGCCGCTTGACCCTTGCCAATCGTCACATCCAGCCGATAATCCTCCATCGCTGGGTATAATAACTCCTCCGTCACCCGATTCAGTCGATGAATTTCGTCGATAAAAAGAATATCCCGGGGTTGAAGATTGATCAGGATGCCGGTAATATCCCGGGGACGCTCTAAAGCGGGGGCGGCAGTAATGCGGCAATTTACTCCCATCTGGGCCGCTAAAATTAAAGCCATCGTGGTTTTTCCTAACCCCGGCGGTCCGTAGAAGAGCAAATGATCGATCGCTTCTTGTCTAGCTTTGGCTGCGGCGATGGTGACTTTTAGATTAGCCTTTAAGTCCTGTTGACCGATATAATCCTCTAGGGATTGCGGACGAATCTGCGCTGCTGCTTTTTCCGTTTCTTCTATAGTGGGATTGGGAGTGAGCAGATTTTCCTCGGCTGCCGGGGGGGAATTGTGCGATCGTTTGATAGCCATTGTTACAATCAAGAGTCTAGGATATGTTAGCGAAGCGGATTTTGCCTTGTTTGGATGTCAATAAAGGTCGGGTGGTTAAAGGGGTTAATTTTGTCAATCTTCAGGACGCTGGCGACCCCGTGGAGTTAGCTCGCTTGTATAATCAGGCAGGGGCCGATGAGTTGGTTTTTCTTGATATTACTGCTACCCATGAAGATCGCGACACGATTATTGATGTAGTCTATCGTACGGCGGAACAGGTTTTTATTCCTCTGACAGTGGGTGGTGGCATCCAATCCTTAGAAAATATTAAAAATTTGTTAAGAGCCGGGGCCGATAAAGTCAGCATTAACTCGGCTGCCGTGCGCAAGCCGGAATTGCTCGATCGAGCCAGCGATCGCTTTGGTCAACAGTGTATTGTGGTGGCGATCGATGCTAGACGACGCAAGGATGTGCATAACCCCGGTTGGGAGGTTTATGTTCGGGGTGGACGCGAAAATACGGGTATTGATGCTTTATTATGGGCCCAAGAAGTGGAAAAACGCGGGGCGGGTGAGTTGTTAGTTACCAGTATGGATGCCGACGGCACGCAAGCGGGTTACGATCTGGCCTTGACCAAAGCGATCGCTGAAAGGGTGGAGATTCCTGTGATTGCCTCTGGAGGAGCGGGCAATTGTCAGCATATCTACGAAGCATTGACGGAAGGCCAGGCAGAAGCGGCTTTATTGGCTTCTTTGCTCCATTATGGTCAATTAACCATCGCTGAGGTCAAAAATTATCTGCAAAATCAACAAGTACCCGTGCGTTAGCCAGGGAAAATGAGGGCAAGATTTGCAGAACTTAATCTAGTGATTAAGTCGGTTTTTCGGGAAAAGGATTTCTTTAGGCTGCAACCCCAGAAGAGCAAGGTTTACACCTATTACTGAAAGCCAATGGCTGACGGCTGACAGCCGTGATCGAGAAACCGGCAAAAAATCCCTGTTTTTAACTTCCGTCCGATTATCCCTCGGGAAAATTATGTATTAGAATAGATGAAAGTTAACAAAATTTAAAATATGTTAGTTCCGATTCTCATCTTTGACCTCGGTCTTGTGGCTTGGTCATTGCATCTGATGCAGCAAGCGTTCGACAAGCAAGAGTTTTCCTTGATGCTGGCGGGAACCTTAGTGGCAGCAGCGGCAGCGGCTATGTTAGTAGTTTATTTCCTCATGGGTCACTGTTTAACCTATTTAACCCAAATTCCGGCTCCTGTCTAAATGGAGGCGATTGTTTTACCATTGTCGATCAGCGATCGCCTTTTGAGTGACAAATTTTTTTATCTCCACCCCTTGACAAAATGATTCTATTTAAGCCATACTCAAAGATGGTCTTCAAGGGGTTATAGCTCAGTTGGTAGAGCACCTCAATGGCATTGAGGGGGTCAGCGGTTCGAATCCGCTTAGCTCCATACAGTTAAGATAAGAGTTTCAGGGTTACTGGGGCTAGAAAAGTGGCACGGAGATGGTAGATTGAAAGAGGATTTCTGGTTAGAAAACTCTCTTTTTCCCTCAATACTCTCTCAGGACAAAATTAATAAACCTCTTGCATAATTAATTTTTGAGGGTTCAAAAAAGGCAAAAACAAGGATTAAATTACATAAAATCTGTAAATAGACCGTTTAATTGATTATTATTCATTCTTAATTCTCCTGACTACTGACTCCTGACTCCTGACTCCTAACCCTAACAACAATTTTTGATTTTTACAAGAGGTCTAATGATAGAGCTTTTTAAGCAACTACCTCGTTGGTTGCGGCTAAGTCTAGTTTTTCCGCTCTTATTTCTCAATGGCTGGTTATTATTCCAATTATTTAGCGACCTAGAACCCTTAGTCAGTATTTTTGTCACTGCTAGTTTACTAGCTTTTGTCTTAGATGTTCCCATCAAACTGCTGCAAAGACGCGGGGTTAATCGCAGTGGTTCGATCGCTATTGTCTTTTTAATTGCCCTATTAATTTTGATTGTTTTAGGTTTAATTTTAATTCCCCAGATTGTCGAACAATTAAGCAGTTTAATCAATAGTTTGCCCCAGTGGATCGAGTCGGGAACCGAACAGATACAAAATTTAGAAAAGTGGGATAAAACTCAGAAATATGCGATTTATATCGAGCAATCAATCACCCAGTTATCGGAACGACTAACCAATGTTTTACAAACTCTTAGCACTCAATTACTGAGCTTTGTACTAGGAACTATCAACAGTATCTTAAACATTCTATTTGTTCTGGTTCTAACTGTCTTTCTGGTTCTCTATGGCGAACAAATTTGGGAGGGAATTTTCAGTTGGATTCCTGCTCCCTGGAATTTCAAATTAAGAACGATTATTCGTCAAACTTTTGAAACCTATTTTGCTGGTCAAACCATTTTAGCGGGAATTCTCAGCCTTGCTCAAATTTTTGTTTTTGTCATTCTCAAGGTCGATTATGCCCTATTATTCGGGGTGGCGATCGGTCTAACTACATTAATTCCTTTTGCCAGTGCCTTTACCATTATTGGCATTAGTACCCTACTGATGTTTCAAGATTTTTGGTTAGGGTTAAAAGTTTTGACCCTGACCATTATTGTCGGTCAAATTAATGATAATGTCATCGCCCCGCGGTTAATGGGAGGTATGATCGGACTTAACCCGGTCTGGATTATCCTATCTCTTTTTATCGGTGGCAAAGTGGCAGGAATTCTCGGTTTATTGATAGCAGTTCCCATCGCTAGTGTACTGAAAAGTACCATCGATATCATCCGCTCGCAGCAGCGGGAAAAAGAACCGGTAGTTTTCCTAGAAGAAACGGTGAAAAATTCCTCAGAGGAGGGCAAATAATCCTAAATCCTGTTTTTTCAGTGATCAGTGAACAGTAAACAGTGAATTGAAAACTCACATCTGGTAACTGATTACTGAATACTGAATACTGTTATGAGCGGCTAATTTCTTCGAGAATAGCCATCGCTTCTGTCACCCTATCCCTAGGGATAAATAAATGATCGTGATAATAACCGGAAATGACATTGACGCTAATTGCTGCTTCGGCTAGTTTCTCGCTAATTACCGCTAAAAATCCCACCGCTGCCAAACTAGAATGCACAGAAAGAGTAATTTGTCTATAGATATATTTGTACTGCAATTTCTGGCGATCGGCTTGCTGACGGGGAATAATCACCGTTATGCCTTCCTCTTCCTGAAATTGGCAGATAGGGTTTAATTGTAGCTGTTCTAGTGCTGTTGCTGTGAGGGAAGAGAAAACGAATTCTTCAGTATTTAGGATTGGTTTCAGGGATTGGAGCAGAATATCGAGATTAGTTTCGCCTTCCTCGGGTTTTTCTGGCGATTTTTTCGCCGCATCCAGACAATGATTAGCGGCAGCGTCAGCCACACTATTTTTAGCTCGTTCAATCCAGCGCCAGCTAATGCGATCGAATTGGGCAACTAATTGACAAGCACGCTGATAAAAGGGACGTAAACTATCGCTTTTTACCTTCCAGTCTCCCTTAACTTGATTGATGACTAATTGACTGTCTCCGCGAATTTCTAGGCTTTTTAAGCCTAATTCTTGGGCTTTTTCCAATCCAATAATCAATCCCGTGTATTCAGCTTCGTTATTAGTGGCTCTCTCCATATATCTAGTCGTGGTCAAGGAATTGCCCTCGGCTAAAACTATTACCGCTGCACCAGCTGCTCTCCCCGGATTGCCGCGAGAACCACCATCAAAATAAAGAATTGCTGAATTATCGGTTTTTTGAGGTTTTTTATGCATAATTTTCGTCAATAAATCTTGTTATCTCCATTTTTATCCCTTTGACAATTGTAGGCGGTAGCGATTCCTGTCGGCAAAGCGGACAAGCAAGATTTTAGCCGATCGCCGCTACCGGACAACTTTTTTTTCTTCAGATTATTGATAATTATTTGCAGTTGTCGGTTATACTGAGAACATCAGCCTAGAGTTATATTGCTAATAGTTCTCAATTAAAAGCCCCATGAGTATAGACAAATTGCCATCGGAAGGAGAGAAAATCTTCCCTCTTAGTGCTTGGGATCGCTGGCAGGTTTACCACCGGCTGCCGTCCCTGGACATTGAAGATAAATGTTTGCTCCATAAGCCTTTGCAGGTTCGCATCGCTAGACCGGCTCAACTTTTACAGCTGTGGATTGTCCTGCGACAGGTAGAGGCTTATCGAGGCTCTTTAATCGCTTGGCTGGAAACCTGTTGGCAGGCATAATCCTTGAGAAAAATTAGCAATCTGAGAGTAAAAAGTGAGAAAGTATGTCAAAATCTGCAACTACCATGGTTCCCTTTCAAGTGGTCGGTCAATTCCTCGGTTTTGTCCTCAAGGACGGATATAAGGTAAAATATCTGAGAATCAGTGTGGATAAACGGGAATATTGGTTTAAGCCCGAAAAAACACTGCGAGACCACATACCTCTCAATATTGCTCTCCACTCATGGCTAAAAGTGACGGGAGAAAGTAGTCTTTGTTCAAAGACGGGAAAATTAAACCTGAGGGTACTGGGGATCGAGCATTTATCCGGCGAAAAAACCCCAGAAGTCGCCCCGGCAAAAGCGAAAAAAGCCACCGTCTTAATCTGTCAGAAGTCCGATTGTTGGAAAAATGGCGGTGCGAGAGTCTGCCAAAGGTTGGAGAGTGGTTTAGAGGAAAAAGGACTGGGAGAAGCGGTGAATATTAAATTAACCGGCTGTTTAAAACAGTGCAAAAAAGGCCCGAATCTGGTGGTTATGCCCGATAAAAAGCATTATAATCAGGTAGCTCCCCAAGATGTCCCCTCCCTAATCGAGCGGCATTTTGCCACTTCTGAGCAAGGGAAGAGCCTATCAGTTTAACTGGAAATTTAATTGGTGATCGCTATTGACAAGCGATCTTTTTTGTGCATCAAAGGGACGAAGTGCCTAAAATTGTAATAAATTAGGGATAGAAAAAGTCAATTCTTGCCGCCGATAATTTATGACTGCTGCCACTGCAACCTTGTTAATTTCTTGTCCCGACCAGATTGGTCTAGTGGCGAAAATCGCTAATTTTATCTACGCTAATGGCGGCAATATTATCCACGCTGACCAACACACGGATTTTTCGGCGGGATTGTTCCTGATGCGGATAGAATGGCAATTAGAGGGGTTTAATTTACCCCGTGGGATGATCGAACCAGCTTTCGCCGCTATTGCCAAACCTTTGCAGGCTAGTTGGTGCTTACATTTTTCCGATACTGTCCCGCGTCTAGCCATTTGGGTGACAAAACAGGATCATTGTCTCCTGGATTTATTATGGCGACAACAGGCGGGAGAAATTAGGGCAGAAATTCCTTTAATTATTAGCAATCATCCAGAATTACACTCAGTTGCCAATCAATTTGGTATTGAGTTTCATCATCTTCCCATTACCGTCGAAACCAAGATTAAACAGGAAGCCAGACAATTAGAGTTACTGCGGGAATACCGGATAGATTTAGTGATTTTAGCTAAATATATGCAGGTTCTCACCCCAGATTTTATTAACTTTTTTCCCAATATTATCAACATTCATCATTCTTTTTTACCAGCTTTTGCGGGAGCTAATCCCTATCAACGGGCCTACGATCGAGGGGTAAAAATTATTGGAGCCACCGCCCATTATATCACTGCCGATCTCGATCAGGGGCCAATTATCGAGCAGGATGTGGTCAGAGTTAGTCATCGCGATACCGTGGGAGATTTAATTCGTCAAGGTAAGGATTTAGAAAGGGTGGTGTTAGCGCGAGCGGTACGTTTACACTTGCAAAATCGCGTTTTGGTTTACGCTAATCGCACGGTAGTGTTCGCTTAAGGTTGCTAGGGTAAGCTCATCTAAAATGGGATAAGATGTACTGGACAAAAAAGACATCATTGCGGGTTAAAAATTAGAAAGTACCGGCGCAATTGACTAAAATAACAATAGACCAGAGCAGAAGGAAAAATTTATCTATGGCAACCACATCCGAAGATGTATGGCGACTCTTAGCCGAATTAACTACCGCTCAAAAAGAAACTGACCGACAACTCAAGGAAGTTAGTCAACAACAGAAGGAGACTGAACTACTATTGAAGGAAGTTAGTCAACAACAGAAGGAAAACGCCCAACAACAGAAAGAAACTGACAAACAACTCAAAGAACTGGGCAAACAAATTGGGGGACTTGGTGCCAAATTCGGCAGCTTTACCGAAGGACTTGCCCTTCCCTCAATGGAAACGATTCTCAGACAACGCTTTGGTATGGAAGTTGTTAGTCCCAGTGTGCGCGCCAGTAAAGAAGGAAAACACCTAGAAATTGATGTTCTTGCCTATAGCAATGGTGAGCTAAATACCGCCTATATCGTCGAGGTTAAAAGTCACGCCAAAGAGGATTCTATTACACAATTAAAAAGTATTTTGCAACGGTTTCGCCGCTTTTTTCCTGAACACAAAGATAAAAAACTCTATGGCATATTAGCGGCGGTTGATTTATCCCCGGAATTACGGGAAAAAATGCTGCAAGAAGGGCTTTATGTGGCTCGGATTCATGACCAAGTATTTGAATTAGATATTCCCGATAATTTTCCACCTCAAACCTATTAAATAATCCTGCCCCTAGGAAAAACTTTTTCAGTAAACCCTATTGTACTTGTCCGCGCAGAGCATAACGATCTTTTTCTAAACCGAAAGCGAAGAGAAAAGAATGGCGTATAGTGGGGTTAGAGAGAGTAAAAAAGAGAAAGAGAGCGATAATAGCTAATCCTGACGATAAACTAAACATAGTTTCGTAGGAAATTGCTAAAACCCCCAGAATTGGACCGGCTAAGGCTGTTCCCACATCAAAACCGCCGATACAGATAGAATAGGCCCGGCCGCGTTCTTGGGGCCCAGAGCGATCGGAGATTAAAGCCAGTAACATAGGGAATAAAATCCCCCCTCCCGTACCTTCGAGGATAGCGGCTAAAATTAAATCGGAAGGAGATCGGGCAGAAGATAGAACCAACATGGATAAACCATAGCAAAAAACGCTAATAGTGATGAATAAACCCCGTCCATAGCGATCGCTGGCTCCTCCCGACAAAATCCGTCCGATTACGCCCGATAGTGCCGCATAACTGTAGAATAGACCGGCACTGAAAGAGAGCTGATTTTCGAGGAGAAACAGGGGTAAAAAAGCGACTAAACCGCCGAATAAAGTACCAACCAGCAGAAAAACTAAGGTAGGAACTAAAAAAGCCCGCTCTTGACATAATGCCCAAAAACTGCGCTCAATTGTCGGATTTTCTGCCTTCATTTCGGCTAATTTTTTCTTGAAGTCCGGTTCTTGAATGGAGAAACCCAGGAGAAAAGCGATCGCTCCTGAAGTGGCGGAAACTAGAAATAAACCGTCATAACCGATCGATTCGTAGAGATAACTGCCTAAAGCTGGACCAATTCCCATGCCTATGGGTGCAGTTAAGCTCATATAACCAATTATCTCTCCCCGTTGACGAACGGGGGAAAAATCCACTACTAGGGTACTGTAACCGGTGGTAAAAGCGGCGATACTGAGACCATGGTAGGCGCGGACGGCGAATAAAGAGGAAAGATCGCGAAAAAATAGATAACCGAGGGGTGCGGTAGCGGCGACAATAGTTCCAAATAAAACCACTAATTTGCGACTGCGGCGATCAACTAGATTGCCTAACCAACTGCGCGATAAAATTAAACCGATGGCAAAGGCCCCCATGACAAAACCGATATCTTGTTTGCTACCGCCTAGGGAGTCAATATAGGTGGGGAGAGTGGGGACAAGAGTGGTGATACTTATCCAGAAAAACAGCGCCGTGACGAAGAGGAAGAGTAGTTGACGACGAGTTTCGGCAGTAAGTGATCGAAAAGTTTTGAAAGCGTTCACGACAGTGACCGTCACAGGCAACAAAAAGACCCGGAGATCACGCCAGTCACAAGCATCCCGTATTGCTGCTACCTTCCGGTCCTGACAAGGTTAAGGCGTTGCGATCGCATGAGTCCGAGTCTTTTCTATCATAACATCTTTTTCGGGGACACGAGCATTTTTTTTCCTCAATCTAGACTGTGAACAGAAATTTTCTCAACGAGGGGGTTTTTGCAATTGTTGTTGTAGAGAAATTTCTGGTTTGATCGCCAATCCGCTAAACTGTCGGATTAAGGGTGAAGGACTCTCCCTAGAATCGGCAGCGAGGAAAAATAACCAACGGCTGCCGGGGGTGAGTTGTTCGATGGCATTGAAGTTACTGGTCAACCAAATTAGCGGTAAATTAGGCAGATTAGCCTTTTTTTGACTAGCTTTTGCCTCTATACTGGCTAAAGTTTCTAAAATCACCCTTTCTCCCTGAATTAAACCCGTTTCACCCGTCCAGAGTTTCACATTTAATTGCCGACGATGGGCATAAAAATAGAGGGAAGCAGCGGCAATAATCGCCCGTTCAAAACTGTCTTCTTGCCAATCACAGAGGGTATCGAGACAAATAATCACTTCCTGTCCTCCCGTTAACACTTCTAATTCCCGAATTTGCAATTCTCCCAAACGGGCGCTAGTTTTCCAGTGAATTAAACGGGTAGAATCACCGTAGCGATATTGTCTCAGGTTACGGGTAAGTCCTTGACTAGCCCTTTGATAATAGCGATTATTTTCTAATTTTTGTTCCATCTCTTGACCGAGGGAATCGATCAGGGGACATTGTTGTAAGGGTAAAACTTGGGGATAAACTAAAGCTTTAGCCGCCGCTTGCTGACAACGACGACACCAAAATAAACCGAGAGGGGCTGCTGTTCTTAATTGTACTTCTTGCCAGTGATAAATACCCCGTTTACTGGTGGGCAAATAATAAGTCCAACGATGGCAACTTTTGGAGGCAATCGCTTCTATTGGGTTTATTTTTGGCTGATCGAGAACTATAGGCAGGATATCTGTCACTTCTAACAGATTTATCGGCTGATTGCTCGTATTTTCTATCTCTAGGCTAATACTAAGATCGTCTCCCGCACTCACGGGTACAATGGCAAGACGACGCACTTTCAGGGGAAGAAGGGAACGACGGGGTAAAATTATCGATAAAATTAAAACAGCGATCGTCGTGCCACAGATAGCATACAACCATCCCGCCATAGTATTAGTCGCAGCTCCGAAAAAACAGAGGGTAATGCCCATGATTACCCCACCACCGTAAGCGGGTAAGATACCGCGATCTTCTAACCAAGTTTTCATAGGGTTTAGTGGTTTTGTCGTCTTTGCTAGAAAGCTAAAAATCAGGCCCACATCTCTATAATTCCCCCAAAAGCCCTGAGAAACTATCAAAGAAATCGGACTGATCTGTTAAGGGAGTTCTCTTCCTTGCCACTCTTAGGATTTTTTTAACAAAACTTAACAATTGATGGCGAAATTTTGCTTGCTTTTGTCGGCAGATTTTGGGATAATATTTTTAAAAGAGTTTATTCATAATGGTAATCTAAGCATTTAGTGGTTGACACGACCATCCCATTATAAGACAATCATAACCCAAGCCGCCGCCAAAGTCAAGCGCTCACTCCTATTTATCGCTCTTCTGGAACTTTCGGAAATCCCTGACCGAATCCAGATTCTGAAACTCTTGGTTGACAAGTAATCGCTAAGGGACTTGCGCTTTGATAATGTACCATCTGGCTGGTCTGGTTCTTCTACAGAGCGATTTTCTGGCTGGGATATTATTCCTACGCAAGTCCCTAACCTTTTTTCTAATAAAAACTCAAATTTCGGGTTTCTGTTAGTTAGCGATAGCTTGAAGGCTTACCCCATAAGAGAGCTAGAGTTTAGAGCCTGTAAGACTTTTGCCAGAGTCCCAGAAGAGCGATAACTTGAAACTGAGCAGTTTTTCTCAGGTACTTATCATACTAAATCCTGTTTAAAAGGTATAGTAGAGTTGGGAGTACTGGAACAGGGAGAAACAATCCCTAACTTGGTTTTTAAAGTTTGATTTAGATTACCCTACCACTTCAAAGGCTTCTCCTTCTAAACGGAAGTTGGGGAAGTTGGCGAGAATATTATCCTTCTCGGTTGGTCCGGCAAATAGATAAGTTCCTGGTACACTACTGTTTTGAAAGCGATACATTTGCGTTCCCAAGTTTCGGCTCGAATCCAAGGCGTAGAACGCTACACCTTCTTCTTTAAAGCTGGGAAAGTTTTGGCGGATGTTTGCCGCTTCCTCTGGACCAGCAAACAGGTAAGTACCTGGCCTTTGAGTATTTTGGAAGCGAGTAAATTGCAACAAATCGTCGTTCGGTTCAATACCTACCCGAAAAGCTATCCCTTCTTCCTTAAACCCGGGGAAGTTTTGCCGAATATTGGCCGTTTCTTCAGGACCAGCAAATAAGTAAGTACCTGGCACACCAGTATTTTGGAAGCGGGTAAATCCAGTATTAAGCTTGTTTAACGAATCTGGATGGTTAGGATTGGGGTTAGGATTAGGATTGGGGTTAGGATTAGGATTGGGAGTCGGAATAGATAATCTCAGACGCAATACCTTATCATTCATTGTTAGGTAAACTATTGAACTATCAGGAGCGGCGGTAACATCTCCGCGAGATATATCAAATGTGGGATTGCCTAAGTTTTCTTGGTAGGCAATAGTATTTAGGGTAGAAGGAAGTGCAATTAATGCTGTTCCCATTATTCCCAGAGATAAAGCTCCATTGGCGAGAACGTAGAAATTCCCCGATGTATCAGCTGTCATGCCAACACTATCAATATCATTGAAGAGAATATTTGGGCGTTCATTAGGTTGAATGCCATCGGCTGCATTAAAAGTAGCTGGGAAAGATACTAAATCTATATGTGTAGTTCTTTCTCCTGGCTCTAAAGTGGGAAGAGTAGTAAGAACTTGACCTTGAGAATTAACTGCTATACCTGGACCTGGAAAGACAACTGTTCCTAAATTAGAATTAGAAGGTAACCTTTGCGCTCGTGTGCCTGCCATGAGTACCTTCGACTCTCCTGGGATGGGTACTCCATCTAAACCAGAAGTGTTGAACGTGGAAAAAAGTCGTACAAAATTTGATATTATAGATAAGAAAACAAAGTAAATGTACACCAATAAATGTGAATAAGCCATGCTAACAATTTTCCCAAAA
>VYLQ01000231.1_pt2 | contig 16712 bp, 14 predicted proteins | sample 5115351 | NCBI WGS metagenome assembly VYLQ01 (sample SAMN12291776, study PRJNA351875) | freshwater metagenome | isolation source: freshwater lake | place: USA: Michigan, Lansing Lake | collected 2013-08-14 | reverse complement strand
ATCCGATGTTATGGTAAAGAGTATAACGTAACCAATCAACATAGTATAATATTGTATAACGATTTAAAGGCCAATTAAAATACCGCAAAAAGTCAACGTAAAGATTAAAAAACAAATTTGATCGACGCAGAAACGTAAACAAAAACACGGTGCGAAATGCTATACGATTAATGAAGAGGTTTTCACTATATTGCAATAAAAAAGGGTGATAAACAAGAGGAGCAACTAATGTTGACATATATGTGCGATGCCCCCATAACCCCGGTTTGAAACCGTCCCTTAAAAAAAATGGCAAAAATAAATAAATAAAATTTGCCAAAAAAGAAGGAAACTGATTAGCCGCCCAGCGAAAAACACAAAAAAACAAATAATGCGGCTTTTTTTTCCAATTACGCCATTTTATAACACGCTGAAAAAACCGAGGAAACCCGCCTATTGCTAGTGATAAAAGCAATACACTCTGGAGAAACATTTTCAACGTTTTTCGCGTTTTATTGCGCGACCGCAAAAAAAAAAACAAATGCGTCTGGGGATAGCGTGGTAACTCATAAAAATTTGTCGGCATTTTTGAAACACAGAGATTTTGATAATTAAAAAGATGACAAACGTAAGACCGCTTAAAAAACCCAACCGAGGTACTAGCCTGTTGCATGGCATTCCAAGAAAAAAAACAAAGATTGCTTACTGTTTACTACTTTCCACGCAGGGGGAAAAACAACCAAAAACGAAACCCCAAAATCCCAGTGTAAGTTCTAATATCATACTGGACATAAGCAAGTTCTTGAGAAACTGTATGTTGTCTCGAATCGACACCATAAGATAACCGACGAGTTCTTAAGGAACCATCAACTTTACCTTTAACTTCAAAGCGGTAGGCAGAAAAAATCCCCGAAGCTGTTTGCAAATTCATCAAGGACGTTGCAATAAGAATAAGAAATTTTTTTTGAGACATATGTAAACTATGGGGAGATAACGGCTCAAAAAAATAAGCCAGCCACTGGCGCAACCCTTGCGCATTTTTTGTAAAAACATAAAGAACAGCTAGAAAGCAAAAATCAAAAAAACCATTTATACTGCGATACTTTCGCAAATTCCGGCGCAATAAAACAACCAGATGGGTTAACGCACCGCGTCGCCGCTGCTTTTTTATTGTCAAGAACGAATTTTTAACATCAACACCTCCTGCTGTATATGAAAAATGGGAACGTTGAGAATATTTTGTCGACTCCAGGATCTGTAAAGGTACTCTTCTCCTCGGAAAAGTACTAGGACTACGTTTTGAAAACCACCTGTTTAGTTGCTTCCATGGACGGTTTTTATAAAACACTTGCACTTTTACTGATCGTCGTAGCCCTTTTCGCAAATAAACGGCGAAACGTTGTCCGCGTAGCCACAATCTTACACGTTTTGGGAATCCCCTTTTTACGTCTGAAGGCGTTGGAAAAAATTGTGAGTGGTTTTGGTTCTGGTGTTTACGAATTCTTTTCCAGCGGCGTACGCGGCCTTTGTAGCGAATTATTAGATGGAATTCTCGCTTAAAAAATAAGTGATACGCGTAAAAGTATAAATCAGTCATGCTTTGTAAAACAAGTGCCATTATCCTATCAGAAAGCGGAACTAAAAACAGGTTTAAAACCGACCAAATACGCAATAATTTTATTTTCCAAACAACAAAATGCAAAAATGATATCTGATAATGCGTTAAGGAACGTTTAAGTTTTCCATAATAAAAACGACGAGACCTGTTATAAAAACGTTTAGCAAACTTAAAACCACCAACCACAAAAAGCGGTGTACGCACGCGCGTACACCCAACATACCCTCCAAAACCACGTAAAGAAGATTTACCTTTTTTAAAACGCGCTAAAACACCAGCGCTTGGCAACAATCGAAACCTCGCCCCACCTTTCGTTAACCAAAGCAAATAAGAACGAACACCCGAACAGCGAGAACGATATAAAAAACGATTTAACGCCTTGGTTGGAGAAACCCACCCAAAACGGCGTAGGCGGGGTGCTTTAACCACGATTTTCTTATTGTTAGCTAGTAAAAAAAACCATCCAAACTTCAAAAGTAGTTTATTATTAAAATCACGACATCTATTGGGAGAAAGCCAATAAAAACCAAACCGTTTCTTTAACTGACGTTTTTTATAGCGAAGAAGCCTACGAAAATGTATACCGTTATAAATACGCATTGAAAAATATGAGACCGTGCAAACCTTATCAACTAATTTCCAATCCACCAAATAAACTTTTTGACGTAAAAACAAATGGGAAAGCCAAAAATAGAAAAAAACGAAAAACGATATTGTACCATTTTGGGGTTGTGAAACAAAATGCCAAAACTGAGAAATACCTTTGAAGGGCTGACAAGGAATGTCATGAAAATTTTTAATGTTCCTTGGTGTGGTTAACTTATTAAGGGGGAGAAAAAGCTCTTATTATACCAAAAAGACAGGAAAACACTAGAAAAGGCTTAATGTTGAGCTACCCAAGGAAAATAAAAAACGACCACAGATGAAGGGCTGACAAGGAATGTCATGAAAATTTTTAATGTTCCTTGGTGTGGTTAACTTATTAAGGTGAAACAGGGAAAGAATAGATATAGTACAGAAAATACAAACCCTTTAATCTATTTTATATATGGTTTAGCGACGCCAACGGTAATGGATAAACATCCGGTTCTTAAACCCAAGGAGTATATATTCGTTTAAAGCAGAAAAAATAAAACTTTGTGGCACATCTTGTAATAACAATAAAAGCTCTTCCGAAAACCCCGTAAAGAACGTTCCGTTTTTTTTTTTTTGCCTTATACGTGTAGTTAACTGTCTATGAAAAAATCGAGAGTCTGTATAGGCTGAACGGGGCTGCGGAAAAAGATAAATCCGGCTAGAGGAATGTCGCTTTCCGAGATCGAAGGGCAATTGGGTATCCTCGGTAATCAGTTCTTCGAGCTCCTCTAAAAAGGAATTCGCGTGGGATAACGCCCACATCCGATAAAAGAAAAAGAATGAATTAAAAAATCTTTGGCGTTTTCCTTGTTTCGTCAGTTGTCCAACTAAACGACAACCTAGCTGCTCAGTGCTGTCTTCCAAAATGTATAGGAGTTTTTTAACGCGTTTTCTTTTTGCGTTGTTAAGTAAACGTTCCTGCGTCGGAGTCCAGTCGATTTCATCTTTGTATTGCCCTTTTAATACTGTGTTTTTAACTTCGAATAAAATAAATTCATTAACTTGTGTTAACAGTGTTTCTTGAATAGGCTCGGTTCCAGAGCCGTGTAGTGCGCTTTGGAAACTTTTTGTCCAAAAATGTAATTGCACTGTTTGTTTTGTTGGCGGTTGTTTAAAAAACCAATGTATGTTTAAATTCGTGAATTCCATTTCTGATTACGGACTTTTTTTTTGGTTTTTCATAAAATCTTTTTCAATGGCAACATGCGCGGGACGCGGAACACCAAATTTTGACCTCCTTTGTTTCCGGGTAGTATCAGGTACCGCTTTAGCATCTTTTGTTCCCCGAACCACTCTATAATGAATGCCAGGTAGGTCTCGTACACGGCCCCCTCGGATAAGAACATTGGAAAACTGCTGTAAGGTATGTCCCTTTCCTGGAATCGAAACAGTTACCCACCGGGTTGTTGAAGTTATTTTTACTCGAGCGACTTGGCGTTGCGCAGAGTTGGGTTTTTTTGGTTTCATAATCCTAATTTTATTGCAAATAGCTAATTTTTGTGGGCATTTGCATAGCAAATGCTTTTGATTTTTAGTTTTTTTGCCGTATCTTTTATGTCGAATATCTCGTATGAGTTGGTTTAAGGTTGGCATTTAGCTTTGGAAAGTAGTAAAAAAATAAAATGGAAAAATGGCCGAGCGGTTTAAGGCATTGGCTTGCTAAGCCAACCTATTGAATTTTCAATAGCATGGGTTCGAATCCCATTTTTTCCGCATGCGTTTAGACGAATTTTTTTTTCCCTTTTTTAAAAACGTATTTTCCTTTAAAAGGAACAATGCCCTTTTTGTGATAGTCCGTTGGGGGGCATCCCTTTACAAGGTTTTGCAATAATTGGTTTGCAGTTCGTGGACAATTTTGCGACCGGAAAATTAAGAGCCGGCTTTTAAAGCCCCGGATCTCTCCGGTCATGTTGGTTTTAATTAGTAAGTCATGGCTTTTTCCTGTACTAATGCAAACTCCGAGAGTTTTCGCTCTCCAAGAGTAACCCATTCCGTGAATTTGAAACCGATATCGCTTTTGATAACTGTTTTGGACGTTCAGGTTTATTTTTTTTAAAACCATTAGATGGGCGGGGGTTTTATGCTGGTATCCTAACATGTGGTTATTTTCGTAATGTTGCAACCAGTTCGCCACCTACCAAGATTTTGTAGGCGCTATAACCATCGCAAAAACCTTTTTTTGTTTGTAATATTATTAGTGGAAAGTATGTTACTCCAAAAAGCTTTACGTATACTTTTATTTTATTTAATGTTACTCCAATGCGGGATTCATATTTGATTTTATGGAAAATTTTTAATTGGTCTTGGGCATATTTATAATGAATACAAAGGCTATAAGAGCCTCGCCTATGATTTCGTTGTATATAACTTGCTGTTAATAAATTTTTGCATCGCAAAAATGAAAAAAATTCTGGAATTTTATTGTTACTACACACTGCTAGTTGATATGCTTGTCGTTGGGCATAACCAATATTAAATATTCCTACGGCATTAATGTCTGCAGGCGTTTGCATGAAGGTTTACCACGAAGCTTTGGTGTATCCGGCTAGTAGTCCTAGATTAAATATTTTACGCCAAAAATTTCTACCGAAATGCAGCTTATGTACGTTTCGGCTGCGATCTGTAAACAGACAAAATCGTCTAAAACTTCTATAGACAGGGAAAAACTGGAATGTTTTTTTGTATTTATAGATGTCGTATGGAATTTTATGTTTTTGGTATGTTAATGTATTATGCCTATTTAATTTGACAGCAAGTTCTGTTAATAAGTAGTAGTTTTTTTTTTTATTTTCGCGTCTTAGTGCGTTTTTCATAGTTGTTTCTGTTTATAGCTGAGATACTTTGTTATTTATAGTTATAGTTTATAGAAAAAGTCTGGAGATAGTCGGAATTGAACCGACAACCTTATGCGTGCAAAGCATATACTCTACCAATTAAGTTATATCCCCCCATAATGGTTGCGATCGATTAGTTAGGTTGTTTTGTAGGTGGAAATGATAAAAAAACCTTTTACTGCTGATTACATTGTTGATTTGGATATGTCATTTCATTCAAAATTTATCGCGTGCTGGGACTTTGAAAACCATATGAATACATGGCTACTTGTAATATTCTTAGGCGTTTTACTTGCGCCAATTATCTGTGCATTAATTGTTCTTCTATTTGGTCGGTGGGTTGGTAAAGCCGGTCTTTTTCGTATAGTTACGGGATTTTTTGGCTATTCGTGGATTTTATTGGTTGTGGGTCTTTGGTTTTTTTTAGATCAGAATTTAATTTTTGTGAAAACTATTTTTGTATTTTTTCCATTTTATGACCATGTTGATTCTATACATAAATCAGTTGCTCCGTTGTTGGTTGAATATGCCGAAAAGCCGTTTACTTGGGCTCTCGAAGGATTTTACCGTTTTGGGGGTCAGCCTTGGCGTTATATTGAAGATGCTTTTATTATTAACCCGAATAGAATATTTGGAGTCGTTGACGAATACACGCCGGGAGGTCCTTATGATCTTTTGTATTTGTACGAAACGGAAGAAGATTCGCCTTTTCAATCATATGTCTATGCGAAGAGCTTTTTCAGAACTTTACTGAGTTGGGAAATCGATTTGGGAACATGGTTTCGCGTTTACAATACTGAAGTGAATTTTGTTTTCTTAGTGGATGGTTTAACCCTCGTTATGTTGAGTGTTGTTTTGGGTATTTCAACAATTGTGCATTTGTATGCCTTTGACTATTTGCGCACGGATCCACATATTATTCGTTTTATTTTTATTTTAAATCTTTTTACGTTTTTTATGGGGGTGTTTGTTGCTGCAGGTGATTTACTTGTTATGTTTGTTGGGTGGGAGGGTATCGGAATTTGTTCCTATCTTTTAATTACGTTTTGGTATACGCGTTTACAAGCAAATAAAGCGGCTCTAAAAGCTCTTGTCGTTAACCGGATTGGTGACATATGTATTCTACTAGCTATGTCCTTGTTTTGGACATTAACTGGTACTTTAAACTATGTTGAGCTTAGTTCGTTAACGAATTTAGCTCAGTTTAAAGACGTAACTAATTTTAACATATTTGTGTTAGAAGGGGCGTGTTTTTTTTTATTACTTGGTGCTTTCGGGAAATCGGCGCAATTTGGTTTCCATGTTTGGTTGCCGGATGCTATGGAAGGACCTACACCGGTTTCCGCACTTTTGCATGCTGCTACAATGGTTACGGCTGGGGTATTTTTAGTTATTCGGTTTTCTTTTTTGTTTTTGTATTTTCCTAACTTGCTAGGACTTATGACGGTATTTGGGGCGTTAACCGCTTTAGTTGCGGCATCCACTGCGGTTTTTCAATATGATATTAAAAAAATTATTGCTTTTTCGACGTGTACTCATTTAGGCTATATGTTTTTTGCTTGCGGTGTAGGACAGCCATTGTTGGCTTTTTTTCATTTATTTAATCATGCTTTTTTCAAAGCTTTGTTATTTTTAGCCGCAGGTTCGGTTATTCACGCGCTTAATGATGAACAAGATCTTCGGAAAATGGGGGGACTGAGTCAGGTTTTACCTCAAACGTTTACCTTTTTTATAATTGGTAGTTTATCCGGTATTGGCTTTCCTTATCTTGCTGGCTATTACTCGAAAGATTTAATCGTTGAATTTGCATTTTTAAAACTCGGCGTCGCTAGTAATTTTTTGTTAATTGTTATCTTACTAACGGTTTTGTTATCAAGTTTATATTCTTTTCGTCTTATTTATTATGTTTTTGGTGGCACTTTTAACGGTTACCGGTTAACGTATAAATTGGCTGCTGAAGCTGTTGATTATGTTCAGTATTTGTTGATAGGATTAACGTTTTTGAGTATTGTGTCGGGTTATTTTTTTTTTGATTTTTTTGTTGGGTTCAATGATTCGATATTAATACTTGGGTTAAATGGTCCTTTTGTTTACCCGGTGGGTTCATTTTTATTCGGCGAGTTAGAGATGTTAAACCAGGGCTATCGTTGGTTTATTCTAATGTTAGTTTTTATAGGATTATTGTTTGCTGGTTTTTTAGATGAGTTTTTATTTTTTTCGTTGTTAAAAAAACAGTGGGGAGTTTTATCTGTGGCCCGGTTTTTTAACCAGGGATGGTATTTTAATATTTTTTATAATATATTTGCTACATATTTAGTCCGCCAATTTTATTACTTTTATTTTTATTTTGACAAAGGTTTGTTAGAAGCTTTCGGACCTACTGGCTTGCGAGAGGGGCTTACACATATTTCGCAGTTTTTTTTACAAAAAACGCAAACAGGATATTTGCCTTTTTATCTTGTTTTAGCATTCACAGGTGTTTTAATCTTTTATTTGTACGTTATCTTTAATTTGTTTTTTGATGTTTCGTTAATTTTTTTTTATTAAGCGATTTAAATTTAGAACGGTTTTAAGCAAGAACTGGAGTAGAAGGATTCGAACCTTCACATGGCGATATCAAAAACCGCTGCCTTACCTTTTGGCTATACTCCATCCAATTCAACACTGTTTTTTGTTTAAAATGTGCTTGTAAATATGCTTTTTAGAAGCGTGTTTTGCCGTTGTTTGGTCACTATATTATGATGTTGCGCAATTAAAAAGAGTAAAAAAAATGATTTTAATTGCCAGGGATGTGAAAATTGAAAAGACATATTTGTAATATAATTTCGTGTCCAAAATTGCTCAAATGCTTTTTTATGCACATGGGGAGATCGTAATAACGAAATAAAATTTTTTGGTTGTTGGTTTTGTGGGTATAGCTGGAAAAATTGTATTAGATTTTTTTGTTTTTTTAAAGTATTTGAAATAATTTTAAGCTGTATTTTTTCGATAGCGATTTTTATTAACTGTTGGTTGGCCATAAAAGTCGTCCAAAATTTGTATTAAGTTTGGTTGTTGTGAAATTATTTTTGTAGTTTTAGCAAAAGTGGGAGTTGAACCCACATTGTTCAAATTATGAATTTGACGTTTTACCCTTAAACTATTTTGCTTGTGAAGTTTGTGGATTTTTTTTTTGAAACCGATTTTTTTCGACAGCATCTCCTTTTTTATTGTTTGAAAGCGTTTCCGGCACTAACGCGTGTTAAATGTGGGTTAAGTTCTACAGTCTACGGGTTAGCCATTTATGGTAGTTCCGCTATAGGACATTTATTTTTAACGTTAGCAAAATTCCATTTATTTTTTAAATATAGTCAGTTAGTCGATTTTCTAGGTGTTGATCGTTTAACAAAAACCGGCAGGTTTCGGTTAGTTTATGTTTTAAAAAATCCTATATTCGGAACTTATTTTTATGTACATATTTTGGTGAAAAATTCTTTTGATACTGCGATTCATTTTTACCAAGGGCTAGTTTGGGCGGAACGCGAAACATGGGATATGCTCGGCGTTATTTTTAAAGATCATCCGGATTTACGGCGTTTACTTAATGATTATGGTTTTCGTGGGTATCCGTTACGAAAAGATTTTCCGCTAACGGGTTTTAAAGAGCTTTTTTATAGCGAGTATTTACGCTTAATCCGGTGGAAACGCGTTTCCTTAATGCAAGAGTTTCGGAATATGATACAGGGAGGGAATCCTTGGGTGGTATAATAAGAGCTTTTTCTCCCCCTTAATAAGTTAACCACACCAAGGAACATTAAAAATTTTCATGACATTCCTTGTCAGCCCTTCATCTGTGGTCGTTTTTTTATTTTCTTCGGTTTTACAGGTTTTTTCTGTGACCAAAATAACCCCGACGCCTAATAATCGGGTTTTTTTAAATTTATTATCTTTGGAGGCGTTGGCCTATCGTGGAACTATTTTTTTTAGTTTTTTTATATTGTTAATCCAAAATACTGCTTTGATTTTGTTACAGTGGGATATTAGCGCCGGTAGTATTTTTAGCCCCCTAACTCCTGAGTTTACTGGACTAGTTACGTTTCAATTTTTTAGTTTTGTATTTGTAATTTTTTTAACGCTTCTTGGTGGGTGTTTTTTTTGGCGGGCAATTTGTGCCCGCTGTTTTTTAGGGGGATTATCTTTTATATTTTGTTTGGTATTATATTTAAATTTTTTGGTTTTTTTATTTTTTTTTATGGCCGAAAGCGAAATTTTTTATAAAACTTTTACGTTTGCACATAGTCCGATATCTGCTGTTTTTTTTCTTGTAGTCATTGTTTTAGTTAGTAGTTTTTTACATATAGTATTTATATTGTTAACTGAAGTTGTACGTTCGTTTGATTTTTTTAATTTAAGTAGTTTTTTTAAGGTATTCTTTGTATTAGGTTTTGTTATATTTTTGTTGTCTTTTACTTGGTTTTCTCAGTATTTTGTTTTTTATGTATTATTTTTTTTTAGTTGTGCGTTTTTTTTGATTCTTAGTGTTACTTATTTTTATGTTTTTGAGACAATAATCAGAAAAAGTATGCTCTTTGGTTTCATTCCTTAATAGCTCAGTGGCAGAGCAGATGGCTGTTAACCATTTGGTCGTTGGTTCAACTCCAACTTAAGGAGATTGTTGTACTTTTTTTTTATGGGTAAAAGCGTATTATGATGTTAATTCCGACGTTTACAGAACGCAGTTCCATATACACCCCTAGTAATTTTGTTTTAAATTTTGGTCCACAACATCCTTCGGCGCATGGTGTTTTGCGCCTTGTTTTGCATTTGCAAGGTGAAGTGATAAAGTACGCAGATCCCCATATAGGGCTATTGCATCGTGGAACAGAAAAACTTTTAGAATATAAAACGTATAGCCAGGGTTTGCCCTATATGGACCGGTTAGATTATGTATCAATGATGTCGTTGGAACACGCTTACGCGTTGGCAGTTGAATCTTTGTTGCAAACATTTGTTCCGCTACGAGCTCGATATATTCGTGTACTTTTTAATGAGCTCACGCGTATTCTTAATCATTTATTATCTTTAACAACTCATGCGATGGATGTAGGTGCATTAACTCCTTTTTTGTGGGCTTTTGAAGAACGTGAAAAGTTGATGGAATTTTATGAGAGGGTATCCGGCGCTCGAATGCATGCGGCTTATATTAGGGTCGGTGGAGTAACCGCTGATTTACCGCTTGGCCTATTGGATGATATTTATATATTTTTAGAACAATTTAGTTCGCGCATTAATGAATTAGAAGAAGTTCTAACTGCTAATAGAATTTGGTCCGCGCGTTTACGCGGGGTTGGTGTTGTAACCTCTAGCGATGCTTTAGCCGCAGGGTTTTCGGGTGTTTTATTGCGTAGCACCGGGCTCGCCCATGACTTGCGACGTGATGTTCCGTATGAAATTTATGATCGGTTATCTTTCAATATTCCTGTTAGTTTTAATGGCGATAGTTTTGACCGTTATTTGTTGCGCGTGCAAGAAATGCGAGAGAGTATTAAAATTATTTTCCAATGTTTAAATGCAATGCCTGCGGGTTTGGTGCGTGTCGATGATTATAAAGTAGTTCCCCCTCGACGTATGCGTATGAAAAATAGTATGGAAGCATTAATTCATCATTTTAAATTGTTTAGCGAAGGTTACGTGGTTCCTGCTAGCGAAACATATGCTGCGGTGGAAGCACCAAAAGGTGAGTTTGGTCTATATATTGTGTCGGATAATACAACCCGCCCGTATAGAGTAAAAATTCGGGCACCGGGCTATTACCATTTGCAGGGAACCAACTTGTTGGTGCAAGGACATTTTTTAGCCGATGCTGTAACAATTATAGGGACGGAAGACATCGTTTTTGGTGAAGTTGATCGTTAGTTAAATGCGTAAGCAAGCGACTTATTTTTTATTTTCACTTTACCAAAGCAAAATAAACCAGAAATCAACGACACGTCTCGTTGGGGAAAGCTCTTTTACTACTGAGGATTTTTATAAGTTTTGTTTTAATTTTTATGCTTTTGATGACTCTGTGAAAAGCCCCAATTATCCCACGCAATTAGCCCCATTTTTGTTGCTTTCTTCTCTAAACCTATTTTTTCGTTGGTGCGGTTATTTATTTCCTACCGAGCGTTTTGAACCTGTGTCTTGCGTTATTTTACGTAGAAAAGTTGTTGTGTATACTTTGCCGTTTTTTTATTTTTGGCAAATGCTCGATACTATTTTAAACTCGTATTTTTTTAATTGTTACTTACAGCAAGTTTTTGTCTATAGTACTCGAAATGTGTGCTTAAATCCACCGTTGAAGTCGAAAAAAACGCTGGCTCATTTAAAGACTAAAAATTATGTCTTTAATCTGACAGATAAAAATGTTCAAAATATGGAATTTGGTTTAAATAAATATGAGATTCTTGTTCCGTTATACCAAAATTATCTTACGATGTTTTTTCGATAAAGTTTGTTTATTTCCATTTCCTTAAATAACGGGCGTGGCGAGCATGCCATGCAGTAGTAGGGCGAATATAGCTCAATGGTAGAGCGAAGAATTGTGGCTTCTGCGGTTGTGAGTTCAAATCTCACTATTCGCCGCGTAGTTTATTTAGACTTGGTCCCAGTCGATTAATTAATTTTGCTTTAAAGTTTTTGCATGCAATGGTAGCGATTTATTTTCTTGCTGTTTTTGTTCATTTTTTATTTAATACTTTAGGTAGGTTCAGGAACTGGTATTGGTCTAGATTTTGTGGGTTAGTTCCTCTTTTACCCTTTATTGCAGTCTTTTTATTGTGGATTAACTTTAACGAAAGTTCGGAATATTTTCAGCAAATTTTTTGTTTAACAAAAACAGAGTTCTCGTGGTTAAGCGGTTTTTGTTTTGGTATGGATGGGATTTCTTTAGTTTTTTCTTTATTAACAACTTTTTTAACTCCACTCTGTTTGGTATCTGCAAAGCGCTCGCTAAATAATCATAGTTTGTATACATATAACCGATTATTTATTGTTTTAGAGTTTTGTGTTGTTTTGTCATTTTTAGCGTTGGATTTTTTTGTTTTTTACTTATTTTTTGAGGTTGTTTTAATTCCAATGTTTTTGATTATTTTGGTTTGGGGTTCGTCCGAACGCCGTTTTTTAGCGGCGCTTTATTTTTTTTTTTTCACGCTGGCAGGCTCCCTATTTTTACTGGTGGCAATTTTAGCGCTATATTTTGACTTTGGTACGGATTACTATGTTTTATATTATACAAAAATTCCCTTACCCTTGCAGTTAATCTACTGGTGGTTGTTGTTTATACCTTTTGCTGTTAAAATACCTATGTTTCCATTTCATATATGGTTGCCCGAAGCTCATGTGGAAGCTCCTACTTCAGGGTCGATGTTTTTAGCTGCTGTGCTATTAAAACTAGGGGCTTTTGGATTTATCCGCTATTTGTTACCATTATTTCCAGAAGCTTTGCTTTATTATCAGCCATTTGTAATGGTTTTAGCTTTAGTTGGGGTGTACTATACTTCATTTATCGCAATACGTCAAATTGATATTAAGAGGATTATTGCTTATTCTTCAATCGCGCATATGAATTTTGCTTTATTGGGGTTGTTTTCTCTTCATTTGGAAGGATTTTGGGGTAGCTTGCTGATTTTTATTGGCCATGGTTTTATATCAGCTGCGTTATTTTTTTTAGTTGGCGTGATATATGATCGCTACAAAACACGTTTAATTTTTTACTATACTGGCTTAACAATGGTTATGCCGTTATTTTCAACGTTTTTTTTTCTTTTTTCGTTAGGAAATATCGCATTTCCAGGGACGGTAAATTTTGTGGGAGAATTTTTAGTTTTAGCTTCTTTGCCAAACTACAGCATGTTTTTATTTTTTAGTGCGGGAGGAAGTTTGTTTTTTGCTCTTATTTTTACATTTTGGTTATACACTAGAACATCTTTTGGTACGCTTCGTATTTTGGGATCGGGTCTTTTTTATGATCTTTTAAAGCATGAGGCGATGATGCTGCTCGGGCTATTTGCAATTGTTGTTTTTTTAGGACTTAGTCCGCAAGGTTTTTTTGATTTATTGTAATAATGGTACTGCTTTTTTTTTTACTAACTAAATGCCTTTATTTCTCTTTTCACCTTTAGAACAGTTTATTGTTTCCTTGTGCGCTCAAACAGGTAAAGATTTTTCGCATCAATCCGACGCAATTGTATTAACGTTCGGTCTTGATATTTTAAACGAACTCGACTTATTAATTGTACCTGACTTTCTCGAAATGAGTACTGTCGTTATTTTTGATGAGCCAGTGAATCAAGCTTCTTGGTTTTTTGTTTTTCAATTGTCAAACTTTGTTACCCAACTTGCATTGCTTTTTGCTATCACGTTGGTTGTTGGTTTTTTTTATAGTCGTAATCACTTTTTTTTCTTTCCTTTGCGTGTGTTGGTGGCAGCAATCTCAGCTTTTGTCCGCGATTTACTGAACGAAAATTTTGTACGCTTTGGAAAATACTTTTATTCATTTTTTTTTTTTTGTTTTTTTTTTTCCTATTAGCCAACTTGTCCGGAATGATTCCTTATAGTTTTGCAGTTACGAGCCATTTAATTTTTACCCTTTTTTATTCGTTTTGTGTCTTTTTTTCTGCGACGTATTTTGGTTTATTTTTTTATGGGGTTTATTTTTTTAACTTGTTTTTTCCACCAGGGGCTCCATTTATTTTAGCACCATTTTTAATCACAATTGAACTGGTATCATATACAGCTCGATTATTTAGTCTTGCGATCCGGCTATTTGCAAATATTATGTCGGGACATACATTATTAAAAATATTAGCCTCATTTACTAGCTTATTGTTCCAAGCCGGTTCTGGTGTTTTAATGTTAATCCCCTTTATAATTATTTCTTTGGTAATTGGGTTGGAAACAATTATCGGCGGGTTGCAGGCTTATGTTTTTACCACACTAACAAGTATATATTTAAATGAGAGCTTTTATTTACACTAAAAAAAAAAATGACAGCATACCGGACGCCCTTTGACTTTGAGAAGAAATCAAATTTTGAAACGTATGTAGAGTTTTTAAGTCCGTATAGCGATTACGGGCCTTTCCGTAGTAGTCGACAACGAAATAAAAAATTATTTTATATTGGTTCAGATGGCTTATTTTATTATTATAAACTTTGGGATTACAGTCCGTTTTGGTACTTAGATGGGGAACAAGCGCGATACTATTATCGGTTATTATTCTATAACCGATACACAAGAATTGCCTCACGGGGGTTGGATGAAGCGTATGATTCCACAATTTTAACCACATGGGTCGAATCAGCACCGTATGCCATACGGTTTCAGGATGAGTTTCACCCTGGGTGGTGGTTTTGGGCAGAGGAGGGGGAGATTCGGAATCCTGAAAAAAACAGAGAACATGCCGAACTCCTACCGGCAACTTGGCTAACGCCTTTTATCGAGTTTTTGGAAGAGGAGTATTATTTCCAATTTACTAGATTGCTCCAAGAATTTCAAGACGAGGAGATCGTTGGTGAAAACACTAATGTTAATATTGACGACCTTGCGTATGAGGATCGTCCGATGATGATTGAGATTGAAGACTATCAAATTGAAATATTTCAAAACCGTCATTTAAAAGATCTTGGTTTAATCGAGGAGTTTGAGGACTTTTTTGAGGATTTGCCTCCTGAGTATGTGGACTTTATTTATGACAATGATTTAGAAGCTGACGAAGAAGATCCTATTTACCATGAGACTGGGTTATTTCCTACGAGCTCAGAGGATGTTTATGAGGAAAATTATAACGAAATGGGAATTTGGTTTGGTGCCAACCATTTGGAGCACCAGGATTGGTGGGAACCCTACGAAATTTACTGGTACTTACAGTTACTTTATGACCCCGAGTATCCTATACAAATTGCGGAATTTTACGATGAGGAATTCGATATTGAAGTGGCGCGAGAAGATTTTGTTGATGAACTAATATATAATATTTCGCGTTTCCCGCATTTTTTGCTTCACATATTAATTGAATTACATCCTTCCTTAGAGTACTTTTATCGGACATATCCTATTCTTCATGATATGTTGGAGTTAGAACTTGATTTTCGATTACGTGTGCAATCGTTAGCGTTTTTTCGGCAAGTTGGCATTTATCTTTGGTATTGGAAAATAGAGTATCGTTTGAAACGAGAACGTATTTACCGGACGTTTAAAACCTATAAGCCAGTTGTTTGGTGGGACTCGTTCTTTACGTGGGTAGTTCAATATTTGGATAAAAAAAAATACGTAAAACTGCGTCTCCGAACACAAGAGCGTCTAAAAAAAAAACATAACCGTTTTTTTCAATTTTTTGTTAAAAAACGAACAAATTTATTATTCCTTCTTCAAACTTTTGAATACCGGGTTCGCTCATGGCTAGTAATTAAATCGAGTGCGCGTACTGCGAAATCTTTACTTTTTACCTTTAAATTTTTAGTACGGGGGTTATTTTTGCTAATTTTTTGTGTTTTTTGTTTTGTTGGAAGTGTAGTTTTATTGGGAGACGTTGACTTTTTTAATTTGGCGATGCAGATTTTTTTATGCGTTTTTTTTGTTGCTTATGCGATTGGGTTCTATGCGGGACCCAAATTTGTTTTGCGTCGTTTATTTTTAGGATATCTTTCTTTTATTGGTTTAGCTCTTTATGGTCCGGAAATTATCAATGGTGACATTATTGAGTCTTTTTTAACTTTCTTTTTACAGTTACTTGATCGTCTTACGTTTTGGGGTTATGAAATTCATGAAACACTTGATCTTGACGGTATGGTTGATTTTGGCATCACCTTCTTTGAAGGAATGCGCGACTGGTTGGATGGCCTGGTAACCGTACAAGAAGTATTTAAACCTATAGCTGCAATTTCTTCCGTTTTCCCGCTCGACGTTTTACGTCGTTGGTCTAATGTTATAAAACCGTTGGTTTTAACCGCATTTTCGATGCTGTGGACGGTGAAAAGCAAATTTAATGTTAGTAAGTCTTTTTGCCAGCAGGTATCTTTATTTCATATTATTTTACGGGTTGTTTTTTTTCAACCAACGGTGGATAATTTGGGCCGCTGGTACTTAGACGACTCCAGTTGGCTTGAGGATTCTGAATTTTTAAAAGATTCTGAGGGTTTTATTCAATTTCCTGACGAATTAAATGGTTTATTTTTTACGGTTAATGAATACTTTTCGGATTTTTTTGCAAATCCGGAAAGTACTCCTGTCTTAGTAGTTTATAAACAAGAGGAAGACTTAATTTTTTTTGATTTTGATTCGTGGACGTACTTGGAATATATACTGTTTAGTAGAAGTGCTTCGCAGTTGCTTGAAGATTTTGACTATAGTCCTTTTTTTGATTTGCTTTTTTATTTTTTTTTTTTAATTCTTCTTGTAGGGGTAATTTTGATGTTGACCTTTTTTTTTTCACCGCGTATTGTCGATTTTTCGAAAGAATCTCCTTATGAGTGTGGATTTGACCCTTGGGGTGATGCGAGGACTAAATTTGATGTGCAATTTTATTTGGTTGCCCTTTTATTTTTAGTTTTTGATTTAGAAGTGGTTTTATTTTTTCCCTGGGTTTTTTCGGTTGTTGAAAATTCAAGTTTTTTTTTTTTTAATTTT
>VYLQ01000153.1_pt1 | contig 16715 bp, 14 predicted proteins | sample 5115351 | NCBI WGS metagenome assembly VYLQ01 (sample SAMN12291776, study PRJNA351875) | freshwater metagenome | isolation source: freshwater lake | place: USA: Michigan, Lansing Lake | collected 2013-08-14 | reverse complement strand
GCAAGCTAGAGGTTTAAAGACTGAGCGGGTTCCAATTATTTTTATTAATAAATATTTTACACAATTCATACCAGGTAAGCAAGAGAGCTACGGCACTACTACCGAATCATTACCGATATTATTATTCAAATCCGCCGCCATTTTGCCCATTTTGGCAGGAATAATCATGTCTTTTTCCCCTGATACTAAAAGAGTTGGTATCTTAATCTCAGCAAATTTACCAGGCATAATTTCCACTGCTTTTTCACTCACAGATGTATAAATTGTGACTAGGACGGCCTCGTAATCTGCCGCTAAAAAATCTTCTCAAAAAGCAATTCTTTCTGATTTTGGGATCGATCGATGCAAAAATCTCGCCATAAATAATCGATCGGCAAAAGGTACTTTTAAAAACCAATCATAACGAAACTGTCCTGTGAAGAAACCGGGTTTCTTTGTCTATGGAGCGATCGCAATTAGCCCTAAATCAATCTAACAGGTAGCTTGACTGGCGAGATTAGCTGAAGTTTAGACATAATTGTGTTAATTATGTCTTTTTAATGCAGATGAATAGCTTGTCAATAAGGCTATCATCAATTATAATTAAAATCAATAAAAACAGATCAGCAATATTTGAAAATAATTGTAATTATGAAATTTGTGTTAAGTTCTCAAAATGTTTATGACTATTTAATCGACAAAAAAATCTGCGATCGCTCTCTAGAAAATCCGGGAGTAGAGCAGATTCAGGCTAAAAATTTTAACTTATTAGTGACTTTACCAGAGGGTCGAAAGTTACTGGTTAAACAAGAACAATTTATTAATTTAGAAAAGGAAACGGTGGGTGAGTTTTTTGGGGAATGGCGAATACCCAAATTTCTAGAGAACTTTCCTGAAATTGACCATTGGCGTAGTTTTCTGCCAGAATTACTGCTCCACGATGCTGATAACTCAATTTTAGTTTCTACTTATCTGGATAATTATCAGGATTTAGCAGAGTTTTATTCTAAAGAGAATCTCTTTCCGGCTCAGGTTGCTACTCAAATCGGCAGTTGTTTGGCGACAATTCACCGTGATACCTGGAATCAGAGTATTTATCGGGAATTTTTTATCAAAGAAGAGTTTGCTGGAAAACCGAAAGTATCTCCGCTATTATTAGAGAGTTTGGAAAGGATCGGTCCTGAAATTTTTGGCATGGCTCCGATGGATGGATTGAAATTTTTTGCACTTTATCAACGATATGATAGCTTAGGAGAAGCAGTTCATCGAGCTAGTGAAACTATTTCTCCTGTTTGTCTGACTCACAATGACATCAAGCTGAATAATATTCTTCTGAATCGAAACTGGGAAGATATTAATGGCAATGCGATCCGGTTGATTGATTGGGAAAGGTCTGATTGGGGAGATCCAGCCTTTGATTTGGGAATGGCGATCTCTAGTTATCTACAAATTTGGTTGGGTAGCTTGGTGATTAGTAATTCTCTCAGTATTGAAGAGTCTCTGCGACTAGCCACTACTCCCCTAGAATTACTGCAGCCATCTATCGGTGGGTTAACTTTAGCTTATTTAGAAACTTTCCCAGAAATCTTAGAATATCGTCCTGATTTCTTAAAGCAAGTAGTCCAGTTGGCCGGTTTTTCTTTAATTATTGCAATTTTGGCCATGGTTCAGTATCAAAAAATCTTTAATAATACTGGAATTGCTATGCTTCAGGTAGCCAAGGCTTTGTTATGTCGTCCTGAATCATCAATGTCCACGATTTTTGGGGCTACTGCTACTCAGTTAAATCAGATGAATTCTTCTGTTGTTGGCCAAGTTTAATATCGTTGAGTATCTTGAAAAATTATGTCATTACTTAATTCTCAATTCCATCATTTAGCCCCTGAGGTTAGAGGTCGGTTAAAGGAAGTTTTGTTAGATATTGTTGAAAATCTCGAAATTTCCGCTGATTTTTCGATTCGTCATCCTAACTATCAACCCTGGGAAATGCCGGCTGAGATGTTGTCTAGGATTCAGGCTTTACCGAAGGAAATACAGGATAAATATATGAGCTTACAGTTGAGGAGTTTTCTTTATGGCATTTATTATAATGGGTCGATGCAAGCATCGCAAGCATTAGGTTCTGAGAATAAGGGTCAGCAATTAGATTTGGAGAATAATAGTTTTGCTGGCGTAGCTATGGACTTTTATTTACAGTTGGAAGAAGCGAACAAGGGGAAGGGATATTTTGATTCGGGTTGGTCAATTTTGAGAGAGGAAACCGATGGCAGTTTGGCTGTGACTAAGGGCGGTTTGCGACTGCATATCCAACGGGAAAAGCATCTTCAAGAGTCTGAGCAAGCGGCGGCAGTGGGGGGTGTTGTGTCAATTTTGATGCCTAAGAATTTTGTACAAAATGGCTTTTATATGGCGGTGGGTAATGCCGGTTTACAGAGAGAGCAAGCTATGGTGCGGCTCTATTTTAATGTTACTCCTGAAGGCGCAGTGGCTGTGATGACTGGGTTGACTGAAAGGTTAAATCAGAGGGGGATTCCTTTTAGTTTTAAGGCTTTATATAATCCGGTTGATTATCAACGATATGATGCTGGGGTGCTTTATTTTGGCAAAACAGATTATGAGTTGGTCAGGCAGGTTGTGGCTCATGTTTATCAAGAAAATCGGTCTGTTTTTAAGCCAGAAATACCTTTGTTTACTCTGGAGTTAGCGCCGGGTTTGGGGTTGGCGGAAGAACCGGACAAAAAGTTTGGCAGTGAGGAGAGTTTTGGGATGAATCGCTGTCAGATTATAGCCAATGGGTTATTGATGGCTTGGCAACAGGAGGACAATTCTGCGGCGGGTCGGATGACTGCTATTTCTGAGCAGTTTTCTGGGTTGGGGATTGATTGGCAGCGTCCTTATTTGAATGCTGATTCTGAGGATGTTTATCAGGGATTAGAGTTGGCAGGCTGATATTAGTCGCCTATCTGGGAATCAAAGAGCGCTCCGCCCATCGGTAGATTTTAGCCTCATTAGGTCATGGGGCTATTTTTTGCTCTGCCACCAGCCGAACCCTGGGGAGAGATATAAAAAAGACATAATTGGGTTATTTATGTCTTGAAAAACAAAGCTCGTTGATACGAGAGTATGGGCATTTGCGGTCATAATCTACATGAAGTTACGGTGTTTAGTCGGTAAAATTGAGACATAATTGTGTCATTTATATTAATTTTAAAGTTGCTTAACCTATTGTCATTGTTGGAGAGTTGGGCAACAATAAATAGAAAGAGGAAGAACATAAATCTGATTACCTCAAAGTAAAACAGTAAAACTTATTCCAAGAGGAAACAAAAATGGCTAATATTACTATTTCTGAGTTACGCCCTGCTGGTGCGGATTTGTTCTCCGATTCTGAGAGTTACCTTACTGACTTGACCGGGTCGGAAACGCTTGGTACATTAGTTGGCGGTGGTTCTATCACTATTTGTGGTAATGGCTGGTCGATCGGTATTTGTTGGGGTGCAAAAAAATAGCCCAGTTTTTACTAAAATCTCTCTATCATCCAGTTAGGTTGACCTGACTGGGTGATATTCGTGTTAGTGCTATTCATCCCAAACTGGTGACAACTGAGACTGACTCAATTTGATTGATAACCCACTCGCCAAACAACTCTGACCCAATTTGATAGCGCAACTGATCATTTAACTCTGGCTGAAGTATCTACCCCGCCAAAATCAAATGCACTCCCTTATACCATTTTTCAAAAGTAATGACAGAGATGGTTATGCCTAGTGCATCTCAATTTTGTCGAAATATCTAGATGACATTTTGGGCGCACGCAGTGCGCCCCTACCATTGGCGCAATAATATTATTGTAGGGGCGAATTGCATTCGCCCTCTTTGAACAACTTCTGCTGCTCACCATCAGTGAGAAAAAATCACAAATAGGAGATGCACCCGGTTATGCCTGCTACGAATAAAGAAAAATGGTATTAAAAGTCACAATCGGTTTAAGAACGTCTGGTGGTGTCGCCGCAAAAACAGCCGATGAAATCTCTGACTTCAAATCTTTACGAGACAATATTCCTCGATATCCTCCTTTTCGGCGTAACTCTTTATCCTCAATATACCTGTGAGTCACATTATAGAAACTCATTTCCCCTAGCAAACCCTAATTAATTTCTAAAAAATCTTGCAATTTTCTTAGATAAGTAGGGGCATCTTCTAACATGGGAAAGTGAGCGGTATTAGCCATCTCCACATACTGGATATTATTATTCAAATCCGCCGCCATTTTACCCATTTTGGCGGGGATAATAATGTCTTTTTCCCCTGATACTAAAAGAGTTGGCACCTTAATCTCAGCAAATTTACCCGGCATAATTTCCACTGCCTTTTTACTCACAGATGTATAAATTGTGCCTAGGGCTGCCTCATAATCCGCCGCCAAAAAATCTTCTAAAAAAGCAATTCTTTCTGATTTTGGGATCGATCGATGCAAAAATCTCGCCATAAATAATCGATCGGCGAAAGGTACTTTTAAAAACCAATCATAACGAAACTGTACCACATACTTACCGAATTTATGAAAGGCAGCAAAAGCCGCCTTATTATACTCAAAAATGCCATTACAGGTTAAAATTGCTTTGACTACTCTTTCCGGGTACATAGTAATAAAAAAAGTCGCCACCGATGCCCCCATAGAGTGACTATTGAGATAGATTTTTTCAATTTCCAAACTATCTAAAAACAAGGCCAAATCAAGGGCATATTCTTCTAAATCGTAGGAAAGATCAAGAGATTTTTCTGGCAATTTAGACCGACCAAAACCCCGCATATCGTACAATAAACAATCAAAGCGATCGCAAATTGCCGCAGCCGTTGATCGCCAATAGCGTCCCGAACCTCCCCAACCATGAATAAACACCATCACCGGCTTTTTCTGAACAGATTCTGACCCCCGAATCCACTCGTAATAGTGGGGAACACCGCGGACAGTGATTGTTTTATCGATTATTTGAGTTTTCATGATAGATGTCGTCTTCCAGATTATCCCAAATCTTAGCGAGAGCAGTTTCGCTGACTTTTTGCCAGAAATCCGAGTTTGTCTCCTCCGGGATGAGGGTGACTAAAACCCTAGTACCCTCTGGAATCGGCACGGATTCGAGGAGTTCGATCCGGCCTTCTTTGACAATCGCGGGAACGGTATTGAGCATGGTTAACCTCGATTTTTCCCTTTAAGCGGATTCTTGACTGGGTAAAGAGGAAGGATGAACCAATAGATCTGCCGTGGAACGTTTTTCCACCATTTCGCGGGTGATTAAACAGCGTTTCACGTCCTTGCGCGAGGGCAATTCGTACATGACATCGAGCATTAATTCTTCCACAATACCCCGCAGGGCCCGGGCCCCGGTTTTACGACGAAAGGCCTCTTGGGCGATCGCTAGTACGGCATCGGATTTAAACTCTAACTGTACATTGTCCATCTTCAACAGTTTTTGATACTGTTTCACTAACGCGTTGCGGGGTTGCGTCAGGATAGCGATTAAAGCTTCCTCATCCAGGGGTGAAAGAGCCGCCAAGACGGGAATCCGACCGACAAACTCTGGAATCATGCCAAATTTGACTAAATCATCGGGAGTCATTTGTTTTAATAACCCTGCCGCTACCTTATCCTTACTAGCTTGGCTATCTCCCGGTTGAATAAAGCCCATGGATTTTTTACCGAGACGCTGATCGATCACCTTATCTAAACCGACAAACGCCCCACCGCAGATAAACAGGATATTGCTGGTGTCAATCTGAATACAATCCTGATAGGGGTGTTTGCGGCCGCCTTGGGGGGGAACATTGGCGATCGTTCCCTCTAACATTTTCAGTAAAGCTTGCTGTACCCCTTCTCCGGACACATCCCGGGTAATCGAGGTATTTTCGCTCTTGCGGGCAATTTTATCGATTTCATCGATGTAGATAATGCCTCGCTGCGCTTCTTCCACGTCTAAATCTGCCACTTGTAACAGACGCAAGAGAATATTTTCCACATCTTCCCCCACATAACCGGCCTCGGTTAACGTGGTGGCATCAGCGACGGCAAAAGGTACATCGAGGATTTTAGCCAGAGTTTGAGCTAGAAGGGTTTTTCCCGATCCTGTCGGACCAATTAACAGAATATTAGATTTTTGCAGTTCGATGCTATCTTCCGGATTGCCGCCACCGGCTTTTTGGGTTTGGATATCTTTGAGGCGTTTGTAATGGTTATAAACGGCCACAGAAAGCACTTTTTTCGCCTCATTTTGACCAATAACGTAGTCATCGAGGTATTTTTTAATCTCTCTTGGTTTGGGAATTTGTTCCCAAGTGGTTTTGTTTTGGCCCGATCGCCGTTTGTTGGGACGTTCCTCCACTGGGGCGACCGGACTGGGCGGTTCCATCAATTCCTCATCGAGAATTTCGTTACACAGTTCCACACACTCGTCACAAATATAGACCCCCGGCCCGGCGATTAATTTTCGCACTTGTTCCTGGGATTTGCCGCAAAATGAACACTTGAGGTGGGAGTCGTACTTAGACATAGTTTATTTACAGGGAAGTAACGGGAACGGTAGGATCGGGCAGTTCGGGACGGGAAATCACCTGATCGATTAACCCATATTCTTTAGCTTCGACGGCCGACATGAAAAAGTCCCGTTCGGTGTCGTTGGCGATGCGATCGTAGGGTTGACCAGTGTGGTGAGCCAGCATGGTGTTGAGTCTCTGTTTAATATATAGGATCTCTTTGGCCTGAATGGCGATATCGCTGGCTTGACCTTGGGCGCCGCCGAGGGGTTGGTGAATCATGATCCGGCTACTGGGTAGGGACATCCGTTTACCTGCCGCGCCACCACAAAGCAGGAATGCTCCCATACTAGCGGCTAAACCGAAACAAATTGTCACCACGTTGGGGCGAATTTGTTGCATGGTGTCGTAGATAGCTAGTCCGGCATAAACGGAACCGCCGGGGGAGTTGATATAGAGTTGGATATCTTTTTCGGGATCTTCTGCTTCCAAGTAGAGAAGTTGGGCAACGATCGAATCAGCGACCTGATCATCGACGGGAGTTCCCAAAAAGACGATTCTCTCGCGCAAGAGTCGAGAATAGATATCAAAAGCCCGTTCACCCATGCCAGACTGTTCGATTACCACGGGTAAAACGTTAGCTAGGGAGTTTCTCCCGGTGTTAGCGTAGATAGCAGGGCGACAATTACTGGTAATTGGGTAGTCAGGTGATCTCGATTCGAGCATAATTTTTTCGGTTCCGCTATCACAATCTTAGGGTTTTTGCTTGGCTGTGGAGCTTTTACTGGCAAATGTTAAGCATCTTTAGCACTTCTGTCCATCTATTATGCCCTAAGTTTCCCCCCGTTGGCAGGAATCAGTGATCAGTTATCAGTTATCAGGGAATGGGGGAATGGGGGACTTCAACCAATACCCTAAAACCCCAACACCCCAACACCCCAACACGACTGCTAACTCCTTACGGTTATTCTTCCTCTGCTGCCAACACTTCCACGTCGGCGGCTGCCAAGGCTTCTTCTGTTTCCTCCTCCTCGCTTGTTTCTTCCTCTAGGGAACCTTTGGGGACGAGGGTAATAGTAGCCTTTTCCTTCAGCCATGCTAGGGTGTTTTCTGCCAGCATTTCTTCGGTGATCACCTGTTCCAGACGCTGCATATCTATGTCGCGATCGGACAATTGCTCCATGATTTTAGCGATTTTTTCCGTTACCGCTTCGGGACTGACTTCAATGCCTGCGACTTTAGCCAATTCCTGCACCACGAGAGTCTGTTTCAGACTTTCGATCGCATCGGGACGGGCGTTTTCCCGCAGTTTGGGAATATTATCTTTTGTAAACAACTGGTTGACATCTAGACCCATTTGTTGAAATTCCATGAAGCTTTGGGTCAAAATTTGCGTCACTTCCTTTTCGATCAGGGTCTCCGGTAAATCTAAGGTCGCACCCTTGACTAATTCCTTGGTTAAACCGTCATAAATGCTTTCTTTGGTTTCCTTCTCCGCTTGTTCTTGGAAACGTTTCTCTAAACTTGCTCTTAATTCGGCGATTGTCTCCTGATCGCTGACTTCTTGGGCAAAATCGTCGTCAAGCTCTGGTAATTCCTTGGCTTTTAACTCTTTCATCGTAATGGTAAAAATTACCGCTTTTGCTGCCACATCTTCTTTGGGATAATCTTCCGGGAAAGTTAAAGTCATCTCTTTGACTTCTTCCGGTTTCATGCCGACAATTCCTTCCACCATCCCCTCGATAAAGCGTCCTGCTTCCATATCCACCCGCAGATCTTCGCCGTCAATATCCGGGATATCTTCGCCAGTTTCGGCGGATTTTCCCCGATAATCAACGATCGCCACATCTCCCAGCTGCGCCCCGCGATCTTCCACGGGAACCAATGTCGCTAACTGTTCTTGACGCTCTTTAAACCAATTTTCCACGGATTCGGGATCATAAGCGGTTTCTTCGGCAGTAACGCTCAGATTTTCGTAATCTCCGAGAATAATTGTCGGGGCCACATCCACGGAAGCTGAAAAAGTCAAAACTTTACCCGGTTCATAGGCAGCGATCAAATCCTCAAACTGAGACAATAGCTGGGGAGTACCCAGGAACTCGATTCCCTCCTGTTTTAGGGCAGATTCGAGACAATTCTCGATTAATTCCTCAATTACCGCCGCTTTTACTGCCTTAGTTCCCAATCTTTGTAGAAGAATCTGACGGGGAACCTTACCGGGGCGAAAACCGGGTATATTGGCCGACTTCGCTAAATTATTTACCACTTTCTCGTGGGTGTTTTTCGTGGTTTCGGCGGGAATTTCAATTTCTAAACCTATCTGACTGGCAGGAAGCTTTTCCTGAATAACTTTCATTGATTTTTCTAGCTCTTACGACAAGGAACGTTTATAATAGAGTGAGCGGTGTTTACGCCTGCGGTGGATCCGTCCCGCTCATGATATTCTAGGGGAATAGCTGCAGTTGCTCCCCAAGCTCTCACAATCTTTTTATTTTAGCGGTCAATGGGGTATATTTAATTTATTCCGTCCTTGGGGCAGTTAAGCCCAATCAGAAAATTTTGCTGATCAAAAGCCGATGAGTCCAAGCTTGAGAATAACTCGGTGGGCAGAAAAAGATTTTTACTTTAACGATTTCTTCGGATCATTATCATCACCCAACTCGTCAGGAGGTTACACAATTTGAGTCAAAAAGTACGGGTCGCTATTTTAGGGGCCACCGGGGCCGTGGGAACGGAATTACTAGAGTTATTAGCTAGTCGTCAATTCCCTCTCGCTAGTCTAAAATTACTGGCTTCCGAGCGTTCTGCTGGAAAAACCCTCAATTTTCGGGGCGAAAGTCTTCTAATCGAAGCGGTAAACGAGCGCTCTTTTCAGGACGTGGATATCGTTCTCGCTTCTGCGGGGGGAGCCACCTCAAAAGCTTGGGTGAAAACTATTGTCGAGTCGGGTGCGACGATTATCGATAACTCCAGTGCTTTTCGCATGAATCCCGAAGTGCCTTTAGTTGTCCCGGAAATCAATCCCGATAGTGTGGACAATCACCGGGGCATTATCGCTAATCCCAACTGTACGACAATTCTTTTAGGAGTGGCGATCTGGCCTCTCCACCAAGTACAGGCGATCGAGCGAGTAGTAGTTTCTACTTATCAGTCCGCTAGTGGTGCTGGAGCGCGAGCGATGGAGGAGGTAAAACAGCAAGCACAAGCAATTCTTGAGCATCGGCAACCTCCCACTAATTCCTTCCCCTATCCCCTCGCTTTTAATCTTTTTCCCCACAATACCCCCATTAATGGTCAAGGGTACTGCGAGGAAGAAATGAAAATGGTGAATGAGACACGCAAGATTTTTGCTTGTCCAGAGCTGCGGGTTAGTGCCACCTGTGTGAGGGTTCCCGTCCTGCGGGCCCATTCGGAATCGGTTAACCTAGAATTTAGTCGGCCTTTTTCTGTGCTGAGGGCCAGAGAAATTCTTCAGTCCGCTCCGGGGGTAAAATTAGTGGAAGATTGGGACGCTAATTATTTTCCCATGCCAATTGATGCCACCGGTCGCGATGAAGTATTAGTGGGACGCATTCGTCAAGATATCTCCCATCCTAACGGACTAGAATTGTGGCTATGCGGCGATCAAATTCGCAAGGGTGCGGCTTTAAATGCTGTACAAATTGCCGAACTTTTAGTTAAGAAAAATCTCGTCGGTTCAAGATTAGCAACAGTTTGATAATTAAGCTATCAGCCATCAGCTAGACCAAGGCGATGATAACTAGAAAAATAGCTAATTAATCGGATAAATAAAGTCTGAAAGCTAATTGCTGATCGCTCAAAAACTGATAACTCGATTTGTTAGGCTAAAAGCTTCGATGTACTTAGTTTCTAACCTTTTTTTGGGAGCCTATTGCCTCTTGCCTTCAGAAGCTGATAACTGATAACTAATAACTGATCAATGAGTGAAACATATTTTGGACGAGTAATTACGGCGATGGTGACACCCTTCACCGTCGAGGGTCAAGTTAATTATGGGATGGTGGAAAAATTGGCCGATTATCTAGTTACCCACGGTAGCGATGGTATAGTGGTCTGTGGAACAACGGGAGAATCACCCACTCTAAGTTGGCAGGAAGAATACGAACTATTTAGCATTGTCAAAAAAGCGGTTAATGGTCGGGGAAAAGTGATCGCGGGGACGGGTTCTAATTGCACTTCCGAAGCGATCGAAGCTACCCAACAGGCTGCTAAACTAGGTTTAGATGGTTCTTTGCAAGTGGTTCCTTACTACAATAAACCACCCCAAGAGGGTTTATACGAGCATTTTCTGACCATTGCCAAAGCTTGTCCCGATCTGCCGGTGATGCTTTATAATATCCCCGGTCGTACGGGTCAAAATATGACCCCAGAAACAATTATTAAACTGGCAGCAGTTGATAATATTGTGGCGGTAAAAGAAGCTAGTGGTAATTTAGAACAAACCTGTAAGATTTACTGTCATACCCCTGAAAATTTCGCTATTTATTCTGGCGATGATTTTCTCACCTTACCCCTGATGACCTGTGGCGCGGTGGGAGTGGTCAGTGTTGCTAGTCATCTAGTGGGAGAAGAAATTCAAGGAATGATTCAAGCTTTATTAACTGGAGATGCGGCCAAAGCGATCGAGATTAACTTGAAATTATTTCCCCTGTTTAAAGGTTTATTCTGTGCCACTAATCCAATTCCAATTAAAGCGGCCTTAAATCTAGTCGGTTGGGAAGTGGGGGGTCTCAGACTTCCTTTATGTTACTTAAGTCCCGATCTCGAAGAAGGATTAGCAAAAATTATGCAAGAATTGGCTTTAATCTAGAAAAATCCTAGAAAATTTCGCTCACTAAACTAGGATTTTTTCGAGAAATAGGTTATGATGTTGATAGCTTAACTAGAAAACAAATATAGTTTAGAACGGCGAGAAAGTATTGATATAAGTGAATTTAGCTAGGGTTTATTTCCCTAGTTCGACTTATTCTAACTATTCATTTTTTGAGATTTCCTGTCCACAAAACCCACCTGAAAACTAACCATAACTTACAATTCAAGGATACCTAATGAGTCAAGATAAAACCCAAGCAAAACTAAAGATCATTCCCCTAGGAGGATTACACGAAATCGGCAAAAACACCTGTGTTTTTGAATACGATGATGAGATTATTCTCCTAGATGCTGGTTTAGCTTTTCCTTCCGATGATATGCACGGGGTCAATGTAGTGCTTCCCGATATGACTTATCTAAGGGAAAATCGCCATAAAATTAAGGGAATGATCGTCACCCACGGTCACGAAGATCATATCGGTGGTATTCCCTACCATCTCAAACAATTTGATGTACCAATTATCTACGGTCCGCGTCTAGCGATGGCTTTATTGCGGGATAAATTGGAAGAAGCAGGATTAGTAAATCGTACCAAATTAGAAACCGTTGCTCCTCGGCAAATGGTGCGTTTAGGTAAATCTTTCATGGTGGAATATATCCGCAATACCCACTCGATCGCCGATAGTTTTTGTGTAGCAATTCACACTCCTTTAGGGGTAATTATTCACACGGGAGATTTTAAAATTGACCATACTCCCGTGGATGGCGAATTTTTTGATCTACAAAAAATTGCCGAACATGGCGAGAAAGGGGTGCTATGTTTATTGAGTGATTCCACTAACGCAGAAGTACCCGGTTATACTCCCTCGGAAGCTTCCGTTTATCCTGGTTTAGAGCGGGTTTTTAACCAAGCAACGGGACGGATTATGATTACTACTTTTGCTTCCTCGGTGCATCGGATTAATCTGGTGTTGAAATTGGCCCAGAAATTTAACCGAAAAGTGGTGGTAGTGGGTCGATCAATGTTAAATGTCATCGCTCATGCGCGCAATTTGGGGTATATAAAATGTCCCGATGATCTATTTGAACCCTTGAAAGCGACCCGCAATTTAGCTGATGAGAAAATCGTTATTTTAACCACAGGCTCCCAGGGGGAACCTTTAGCGGCCATGACGCGGATTTCTAAGGGTGAACATCCTCATATTCGTGCGCGTCAGGGGGATACAATTGTCTTTTCCGCTAATCCGATTCCAGGTAATACGATCGCTGTGGTCAATACAATTGATCGCCTGATGATGCAGGGTGCTAACGTGGTTTACGGACGCGATAAGGGAATTCACGTTTCTGGTCATGGTTCCCAAGAAGACCATAAATTGATGCTATCTTTGACGCGGCCGAAGTTTTTTGTGCCAGTGCATGGAGAACACCGAATGCTGGTCAAACACGCTCAGATGGCCCAAAGTATGGGGATTCCCGCCGAAAATATGGTGATTGTCAAAAATGGTGACACGATCGAGTTAACTGGCGATCGCATTGGCCTCGGCGCGCCAGTACCTTCGGGAATCGAGTTAGTCGATCAAGCGGGTGTGGTTCACGAACACATTATGCAGGAAAGACAACAGTTAGCCGAAGATGGTGTGATTACGATCGCCGCCTTCGTTAACGCTGAGGGACAATTAAGCGCACCTCCAGAGATTAATTTGCGCGGTGTGGTGACAAAAGTGGAAATCCCGCTGCTGAATCAGTTAATTATTCGGGCGATCGAACGCTGTTTAAGCGATCGCATTTGTGAATTTAAAACCGCCACGGGGGTTCAGGATTGGGCCGGTTTACGCGCCGAAATCGAGACGACTTTGCAACGTTTAATCAAACGGGAGTTACAGAGTCAACCTCTAGTGATTTTCCTCCTGCAAGCGGCGGCAACGGAACCAGCGAACAATCGTACTTATCGCCGCCGCCGTCCCGCAGCTACCATGGCCTCCTAATGGCAGTGAGCAGTAATCAGTGAGCAGTAATCAGTGAGCAGTGAGCAGTAATCAGTGAAAAGATGGCAAGAAACTGCTATTTAATACTGCTCACTTAACACATACTGCTCACTTAAAACTCAAATCTGATAACTGTTAACTTACCCACTGATAACTTACCCACTGATAACTGATAACTGATAACTGATAACTGACCATGTTGCATGCTGCCGATTTGCGATCGCTGCTGACCGCCGTTGCCAGGGGAGAAATTAACCCAGAGACAGCCTTAGATAAACTTAAACATCTGGCCTTTGAACCGGTGGAAGACTTCGCTAAAATTGACCATCATCGTCAATTAAGAACGGGATTTCCGGAGGTTATCTGGGGACCGGGTAAAACCACCGCTCAAATTGCCCAAATTATCGGTGTATTGCGTCAAAATAGTCCCGTGGTTATGGCCACCCGCATTGAAGCAGAGATAGCAGTCCAGCTACAGGAACAGGTAACAGACTTAGTTTATTATCCCTTGGCCCGCATCTGTGCCATTGCCGCAGCCGCTCCAGAAAATCCCCCAAAAGGGATAATTTCCATCCTAACGGCGGGAACTGCCGATATTCCCGTAGCGGAGGAGGCGGCGGTTACTGCTCAATTATGCGGTTTTTCCGTGCAGCGTCTCTGGGATGTGGGAGTAGCGGGAATTCATCGCCTCTTGAATCATCGCCATCTACTGGATGCTGCTGATGTGTTAATTGTTGTTGCGGGAATGGAAGGAGCCTTACCAAGTGTGGTAGCGGGATTAGTTGATCGCCCGGTGATCGCCGTTCCCACCAGTATCGGTTACGGAACCAGTTTCGGTGGTATTGCTCCTTTGTTAACTATGCTCAATTCCTGCGCGGTCGGTATCGGTGTGGTTAATATCGATAATGGTTTTGGGGCCGCCATGTTAGCTGGCCAAATTTTACGCACGGCGGCCAGATTAGCCTAGATTCTCCCTCATCTCAGGCGGGAAATCCTATACAGTGAGTATAGGGATAAACTACTTTGAAAAAGAAGCCGATATGCACCTAAGTGAAATTACTCATCCCAACCAGTTACATGGTTTATCACTCCGTCAATTAGAAGATATTGCCCGTCAGATTCGCGAAAAACACCTCCAGACGATCGCCGCTACCGGTGGACATTTGGGACCGGGGTTAGGAGTCGTAGAACTAACGATCGCCCTTTACCAAACCCTCGATCTCGATCGCGATAAAGTCCTTTGGGACGTGGGACACCAAGCTTATCCGCACAAACTCCTCACCGGTCGCTATAACGATTTTCACACCCTGCGCCAAAAAAACGGCGTTGCGGGCTATCTAAAACGTTGCGAGAGCAAATTTGACCATTTTGGGGCTGGACACGCCTCTACGAGCATTTCTGCTGGGTTAGGAATGGCTTTAGCCCGGGATGCCAAGGGGGAAGATTTCAAGGTGGTATCGATCATCGGGGATGGCGCTTTAACCGGGGGTATGGCCCTAGAAGCGATTAACCATGCTGGACATTTACCGAACACCAACATCATGGTTATCCTCAACGATAACGAGATGTCCATTTCCCCCAACGTTGGGGCAATTTCCCGCTATCTCAATAAAGTTCGTTTGAGCGAACCCGTCCAGTTTATCGCCGATAATCTCGAGGAACAATTGAAAAATCTACCCTTCTTCGGGGACTCCCTCACTCCGGAAATGGAACGAGTCAAAGAAGGGATGAAACGGTTAGCAGTTCCCAAAGTCGGCGCTGTTATCGAGGAATTGGGTTTTAAATATTTTGGCCCGATTGATGGTCATAATATTCCCGAATTAATCGCCACTTTTAAACAGGCCCATAAGGTCCACGGACCGGTTTTCGTCCACGTTGCCACCGTTAAAGGCAAAGGCTACGAATGGGCCGAAAAAGATCAAGTGGGTTATCATGCCCAAAATCCCTTTAATTTAGCCACGGGTAAACCGATTCCCTCCAGTAAACCGAAACCTCCCGCTTATTCCAAAGTTTTCGGGCATACTCTCACTAAATTAGCGGAAAATGACCCGCGCATTATCGGCATCACCGCCGCCATGGCCACCGGGACGGGATTAGATAAATTTCAAGCAAAACTGCCGAAACAGTACATCGATGTGGGTATTGCTGAACAACACGCCGTTACCCTCGCTGGTGGTCTTGCTTGCGAAGGAATGCGCCCGGTTGTCACCATTTACTCTACTTTCCTGCAGCGGGCCTTTGATCAGATTATTCACGATATCTGCATTCAAAATCTACCGGTTTTCTTCTGCATGGACCGGGCCGGTATTGTCGGGGCCGATGGACCGACGCACCAGGGGATGTACGATATCGCCTACCTGCGTTGTATCCCCAATATGACCATTATGGCCCCGAAAGATGAGGCGGAACTGCAAAGAATGGTGGTGACGGGGATTAATCATACCAGCGGCCCCATTGCCATGCGTTACCCCCGGGGCAACGGTTTAGGGGTTCCCCTGATGGAAGAAGGTTGGGAAGCTTTACCCATCGGTAAGGGCGAAATTCTCCGCAGTGGCGATGATATTCTCCTGTTAGGATACGGCACGATGGTCAACACTTCCCTACAGGTGGCCGAAATCCTCAGCGAACACGGCATCGAAGCCACAGTGGTTAATGCTCGTTTTGTCAAGCCCCTTGATACAGAACTTATCTTTCCCCTTGCCCAACGTCTTGGTAAAGTGGTGACTTTAGAAGAAGGTTGTTTGATGGGTGGTTTTGGTTCTGCGGTTTTGGAAGCTTTACAGGATGCTAATATTCTAGTTCCGGTCAAGCGTTTCGGGGTTCCCGATAAATTAGTGGACCACGCAACACCAGAGGAATCCTTCGCTGATTTGGGTTTAACCAGTCCCCAGATTGCCCAACAGGTTTTAGCGGCATTTTTTAGCCAAAAACAAACCGCTAACGTCGGTTAAAATCTCAAGATTAGCTTATCCAGTTTTCCCGAAAAATTAGGGAAGACTGGCTTTTTTGGTCTAGATAGTCAATGAAGACTGCCGGCAATAAATAGTGAGGGGAACGAACCACAGAGACACAAAGATCGATGGGTACTATATAAGTCAAACTTATCACACAAAGAATAAGAGAGTCCAGTAGCTTTAAGAGCATCAGCCATGAGTTGGTCATCGAAAATTTGGGTCTGAAACCCCGTCGTTCTACGACGGCTTTACTGTTAAATATTAGAACATTTACGAAATATATGCTAGAATGTGAGACATGGAAAAAGCCTACTCGTTCCGATTTTACCCCACACCAGAACAAGAGTCGCTATTGCGGCGCACTTTGGGCTGTGTAAGATTAGTTTACAATAAAGCTCTCCATCTCAGAACACAAGCTTGGTACGAAAAGCAA